>LNAP01000425.1_pt1 | contig 65964 bp, 59 predicted proteins | sample 602601 | NCBI WGS metagenome assembly LNAP01 (sample SAMN02440304, study PRJNA202911) | soil metagenome | biome: Subtropical and temperate rainforests or woodlands; isolation source: soil samples (1 kg each in a 20% v/v slurry with milli Q water) were... ...
TTCCCCGGCTTTTAAAAAGTTGGTGCGCAAATTGCTAAAGACTCCTCAGTACATCGGTGGGCGGCAAACGTCCGTCAGTAAGAGGAATGAGCGTGGACAAGTACCTTTATGTGGCAATGACCGGCGCCAGCCAGAATGCACTGGCGCAAAAGGCCCATGCCAACAACCTGGCGAACATTTCCACCAACGGTTTTCAGCGTGACCTGGAGCAGGCCCGTTCGATGCCGGTGTTTGGTGACAGCTTTCCGGCGCGGGCGTTTGCCCTGACCGAGCGGCCGGGCACTGATTTTTCCCCTGGCTCGATGGTCGAGACCGGTCGTGACCTGGACGTTGCCGTCGGCGGCGATGGCTGGATCGCGGTGCAGACCCCCGATGGTGGCGAAGCCTACGTGCGTACCGCCAGCATGAATATCGATGCGCTCGGCGTCCTGCGGGCCGGCAACGGCATGCCGATCATGGGCAATGGCGGGCCGATTTCGGTGCCACCCGAGCAGAAGGTCGAAGTCGGTGAAGACGGCACCATCAGCATCCGCGCCATGGGCGAAGGCCCGCGGGTGATGGCTGAAGTGGACCGCATCAAGCTGGTCAAACCAGACCTGGCCAACATGACCAAGGGCCTGGACGGCGCGATCCACACCAAGGACGGCCAGCCCGCGGTGGCCGATGCCAGCGTCAAGGTGAATTCGGGCTTTTTGCAGTCGAGCAACGTCAATGCCGTCGAAGAAATGACCGCGGTGCTGGCCTTGTCCAAGCAGTTCGAATTGCACGTGAAAATGATGAACAGCGCCAAAGAAGACGACCAGGCCATGACTCGCGTCATGCAGATGAGCTGATTGCAGCGCCACTGACTACTAATTTTGTAACGCGGCGCCAACAAACAGGCGCACGAAGGAGAACAGCATGCTTCCGGCTCTATGGGTTGCCAAAACCGGTCTGTCCGCCCAGGACACCAACCTGACCGTTATTTCCAACAACCTGGCGAACGTTTCGACCACGGGCTTCAAACGTGATCGCGCCGAGTTCCAGGACCTGCTCTATCAGATCAAGCGCCAGCCGGGTGCGCAGTCGACCCAGGACAGCGAATTGCCGTCGGGCCTGCAAGTGGGTACCGGTGTGTCCATCGTCGGCACCCAGAAGAACTTCACCGCCGGCAACCTGCAGCAAACCGGGCAGCCGCTGGACATGGCGATCAATGGCCGTGGCTTCTTCCAGATCCTGCAGCCGGATGGCACTACCTCCTACACCCGTGACGGCACCTTCCACCTGGACTCCAACGGCCAGGTCGTGACCGCCAACGGTTTTGCCCTGGAGCCGGCGATTGTCGTGCCCAACGATGCCCAGACCTTCACGGTCGGCGCCGACGGCACCGTGTCTGTCACCATCGCCGGCAACCCGGCGTCGCAAGTGATCGGCAACCTGCAGACCGCCGACTTCATCAACCCGGCCGGCCTGCAAGCCACCGGTAACAACCTGTTCCTGGAAACCGCTGCCAGCGGCGCGCCGCAAGTCGGCACGCCGGGCCTCAACGGGTTTGGCACCACCCTGCAAAGCACCCTGGAAACCTCCAACGTCAGCACCGTGGAAGAGATGGTCAACATGATCACCACCCAGCGTGCCTACGAGATGAACTCCAAGGTGATTTCCACCGCCGACCAGATGCTTTCGTTCGTTACGCAGAATCTGTAATCCAGTCTATGGGGCGCTCATAAGGCGCCTGCAACACCGTGAGGTAAGGGTCATGAGTCGCTTTGTTTCTGTTCTGGCATTGAGTGGGATTGCCGTGCTCGCGGGCTGTGTCGCCCCGGCGCCAAAACCCAATGACCCGTACTACGCGCCGGTGTTGCCGCGCACGCCACTGCCAGCCGCTGCCAACAATGGCTCGATCTACCAGGCCGGTTTTGAGCAGAACCTGTACAGCGACCGCAAGGCGTTCCGTGTTGGCGACATCATCACCATCACCCTCAACGAGCGCACCACGGCGAGCAAGAACGCCAACTCCCAGGTGGCCAAGAACAGCAAGACCGGCATCGGCCTGACCTCGCTGTTTGGCGGTGGCTTGAACACCAACAACCCCCTGGGCAGTGGTGACTTGAGCCTGGACGTGGGCTACAGCGGCGACCGCGCCACCAACGGCAGCAGCAAGGCCGGGCAGGGCAACAGCCTGGTGGGCTCGATCACGGTGACGGTGGCCGATGTACTGCCCAACGGCATCATTGCCGTGCGCGGCGAAAAATGGATGACCCTCAACACCGGTGACGAACTGGTGCGCATTGCCGGCATGGTGCGGGCGGACGATATCGCCACCGACAACACCGTGCCTTCCACGCGGATCGCCGATGCACGCATTACCTATTCGGGTACGGGTTCGTTTGCCGACGCCAGTCAGCCGGGTTGGTTTGACCGTTTCTTCCTTAGCCCGCTGTTCCCTTTCTAGGTGATCACTTTGAATCTCAAACAGCTGATGGCAGCGGTGTTGTTGCTCTCCCTGAGCGTTGCTGCCCAGGCCGAACGCCTGAAGGACATCGCCAGTATTTCCGGGGTGCGCAGCAACCAGTTGATCGGCTACGGCCTGGTGGTGGGGCTCAACGGCACGGGCGACCAGACCACCCAGACCCCGTTCACCCTGCAGACCTTCAACAACATGCTCTCGCAGTTCGGGATCAAGGTGCCGCCAGGTTCGGGCAACGTGCAGTTGAAGAACGTCGCGGCGGTGTCGATCAGTGCCGATCTGCCGGCGTTCTCCAAGCCGGGGCAGGTGGTGGACATCACCGTATCCTCCATTGGTAACTCGAAAAGCCTGCGTGGCGGCACCTTGCTGATGACGCCGCTCAAAGGTATCGACGGCAACGTCTACGCCATCGCCCAGGGCAACCTGGTGGTGGGCGGGTTTGATGCCGAAGGGCGTGACGGTTCGAAGATCACCGTCAACGTGCCATCGGCCGGGCGGATTCCTGGCGGCGCCACGGTGGAACGTACCGTGCCCAGCGGCTTCAACCAGGGCAACAGCCTGACCCTGAACCTCAACCGTTCGGATTTCACCACCGCCAAGCGTGTGGTCGACAAAATCAACGACATGCTCGGCCCAGGCGTGGCCCAGGCCATTGACGGCGGCTCGATCCGCGTGACTGCGCCGCTGGACCCGAGCCAGCGTGTGGACTACCTGTCGATCCTGGAAAACCTTGAGGTCGATCCGGGCCAGGCGGTGGCCAAGGTCATCATCAACTCGCGTACCGGCACCATCGTGATCGGGCAGAACGTCAAGGTGTCGCCAGCGGCCGTGACCCACGGCAGCCTGACCGTGACCATTACCGAAGACCCGATTGTCAGCCAGCCCGGGCCGTTGTCCGGTGGCCAGACCGCCGTGGTCCCGCGTTCGCGGGTCAATGCCCAGCAAGAAGCCAAGCCGATGTTCAAGTTCGGTCCCGGCACCACCCTGGACGAGATTGTCCGTGCGGTGAACCAGGTGGGCGCGGCGCCCGGCGACTTGATGGCGATCCTTGAAGCCCTGAAACAGGCCGGCGCCTTGCAAGCCGACCTGATCGTGATTTGAGGCCATGGCCATGGACATGCGCAAGAGCGGTATCGCCAGCACGGCAGATTCGGGGTCCTACTCCGACCTGAACCGGCTTAACCAGCTCAAGTTCGGCGACAAGAACAGTGACGGCAACATGCGCAAAGTGGCGCAGGAGTTCGAGTCGTTGTTTCTCAATGAGATGCTCAAATCCATGCGCTCGGCCACCGATGCCCTGGGCAAGGACAACCCGCTGAATACTCCGGCGGCCAAGCAGTATCAGGAAATGTACGACCAGCAACTGGCGGTCTCGCTGTCTCGCGAGGGCGGCGGTATCGGCCTGGCGGACGTTTTGCTGCGCCAGATGCAAAAGAACAAGCCGGTGGAAGGGCAGGCCTCGACCCTGCAGGGGCCGGACGCGGCAGAGAAGAAAGTCGACGTGCCGACACCCATTGCCGCCGGCACCCAGGCGGATGGCCCGTTGGGTCGTTCCAATGGCCAGCGTGCGCTGTGGGCGGCGCGGGTCGAAGTGGCGCCGCGTGTCGATGAAGGCACCCTGCGCAATGACATGGCGCTGATGAATCAGCGCCGCATCGCCTTGCCGAGCAAACTCACCGATCGCCTGCTGGCCGGTATCGTGCCGGGCGTCGAGGCGGCGGGCGCAGCCAAGGCTGCGCCACTGCGCAACAGCGCCGCCGAAGATGGCGTGATCAACGGTGCTGCGCGCACCTTTGCCGCCCGCGATTCGCGCATGCAGATTTACGGCCGCGCCGTGGCCCAGCCACCGCTGGCCCCGGCGAAAAAAGCCTTCAGTTCGCAAGACGAGTTTGTCGCCACCATGCTGCCCATGGCCAAGCAGGCGGCCGAGCGCATCGGCATCGACCCGCGCTACCTGGTGGCCCAGGCTGCCCTGGAAACCGGCTGGGGCAAATCGGTAATGCGCCAGCAAGACGGCAGCAGCAGCCACAACCTGTTTGGCATCAAGGCCGGGCAGAGCTGGCAGGGCGCCCAGGCGCGGGCGATCACCAGCGAGTTTCGCAATGGCGAGATGGTCAAGGAGACGGCGCAGTTCCGTTCCTACGACTCGTACCAGGACAGCTTTCACGACCTCGTGACTTTGTTGCAAAGCAATGAAAGATATAAAGAAGTCTTGAAGTCGGCCGATAACCCGGAACAGTTTGTACGCGAGTTGCAAAAAGCCGGGTATGCAACGGACCCGGCGTACGCCAGCAAGATTTCGCAGATCGCCAAAGCCATGAACAGCTACCAAAACTACGCTGCCGCTGGCGCATCCACTCATTTATAAGGTTTGAACCATGGGTTTGCTCAATATCGGGATGTCAGGACTCAATGCGGCTCAGGGATCGCTTGCGACCTTGAGTAACAACATTGCCAACGCCAAGACCCCTGGATACTCGCGTCAGCAGACCATGCAGACCGCCAATGGCATGTCCGCGGCCGGTGGGGTGTTCGTCGGCACCGGCACTACGCTGTCGGATGTACGCCGGGTGTACAACCAGTTCCTCGACACCCAGTTGCAGACCACCACGTCGCTGAATTTTGATGCCAAGGCCTACCTGGACCAGATCGGTTCGGTGGACAAGTTGCTGTCCGACAAGTCCACCGGTGTCGGTGCGGCCTTGAACAGCTTCTTCGCCGCGTTGCAGACGTCTTCGGCCAACCCCAGCGACAACTCCGCGCGCCAGTTGGTCTTGACCATTGCCCAGACTCTGGGCAACCGCTTCAACTCGATTGCGACCGAACTGAACAAACAGAAAGAAGGCATCAACAGCCAGTTGGAGACCATCACCGGCCAGGTCAATCAGTTGACCTCCTCGATTGCCTCCCTCAACCAGCAAATCTTCCAGGCCAAAGGCCAGGGCAACGGCGAGCCGGCGAACCTGCTGGATGCACGCAACGAAGCGGTGCGTTCGCTCAACGAACTGGTAGGGGTCAAGGTCACTGAGTCGGACGGCCATTTCAATGTCTCCCTGGGTACCGGGCAGACCCTGGTCGCGGACGGTGTGTCGAACAAGCTGTCGGCGGTGCCGAGCAAGGACGACAAGAGTCGGTACTCGGTGGTGTTGACCGCCAGCGGGCAACCCATGGACGTCAGCTCGGTGATCAGCGGTGGCTCCATCGGCGGCTTGCTGCGTTATCGCCAGGATGTGCTGATGCCGGCCATCAACGATCTGGGGCGTACCGCCATGGTGGTCGGCGAGGCCATCAATACCCAGCTGGGGCAGGGCCTGGACGCCAACGGGCAGTTCGGCGCCGCGCTGTTCAATGACATCAACAGCGTATTTGCCATTGGCCAGCGCAGTGTTGGCGGCTCGAATAACAGTGCCGGCTCCGGCAACCTGAACGTCACGATCAAAGACACCAGCAAACTGAGCACCTTTGACTACAAGGTGACCTTCAGTGACGACAAGAATTACACCGTGCTGCGTTCGGACGGTAAGTCCATGGGCACCTTCGACATCACCCAAACGCCACCGGAGATCGACGGCTTCACCCTGGCCCTGGATGGCAAGGGCCCGGTGGCTGCTGGCGATACGTTCAAGGTCAGCCCGACCGCCGGTGGCGCGATGGACCTCAAGGTGGTGATGACCGATCCCAACAAGCTGGCGTTTTCTGCGCCGCTGTTGGCCGAGGGCAACAAGAACAACAGTGGTACTGGCGTGTTCGAACCGCCGACGCTGAGCTTGCCCCTGGATATCCATGGCGGTGCCGGCACCGCACAGCTGGAAGCGGCGATCAAGGGCGCGATGCCGGTCAAGATGACGTTTGGCGAGCGTGCCGCCGATGGCACCCAGAGCTATGTGATCAATAACGCCCAGGGCCAGCCCATTGGCACCGGCACCATCGTGCCGGGCCAGGACAACAAGCTGACGATCAACGTGCCGTACGTAGACGGTAATGGCGACCCACAGACATTCGGGGTCGACACGGTCATCCGTGGTGAGCCGAAGCCGAACGATAGCTACACCGTGTCGTTCAACAGTGGCGGCAAACTGGACAACCGCAATGCCTTGCAACTGCTCGACCTGCAAACCCGCAAGACCGTGGGCGCCACCGATGGCAATGCCGGCGTGAGCATGAGCACCGCGTACAGCCAGCTGGTCTCGTCCGTGGGTGGCAAGGCCAGCCAGGCCAACGTCGATAACAATGCGACCGGGGCCATGCTCGCGGCCGCCACGTCCAATCGCAGCTCCGTGTCCCAGGTCAACCTGGACGAGGAGGCCGGCGATATGATCCGTTTCCAGCAGTACTACACCGCGTCGTCGCAGATCATTAAAGCTGCGCAAGAAACCTTCAGCACGCTGATCAACAGTCTTTAAGGGAGTTTGAGACGATGCGAATCTCGACAGAACAGTATTTCAATACCACGACTGCGCGTTATACCAACAACTTCTCCAACGTCACCAAGACCCAGCAGCAGATCGACTCCGGCGTGCGCATCCAGACGGCGGCAGATGATCCGGTGGGCGCGGCGCGTTTGCTGCTGCTGCAGCAGCAGCAGGATATGTTGGGGCAGTACGCGGGCAATATCAGCAGCATGAAGAACTCGCTTAACAGCGAGGAAAGCGTGCTTGCCAGTATCGACACCGCCCTGGCGCGCGCGGGTGAGTTGTCGCTCAAGGTGGCGGGCAAGGGCGGTGGCGGTATCAGTGATGACGACCGCAAGGCCGTTGCCGCCGAGATTGGTGAAATCGAAAAGCAGGTCCTGAGCTTGCTTAACAGCAAGGATTCGTCCGGTCATTACCTGTTTGCCGGCGGCAAGAGCGACACCCCGCCATACGCCCGCAACAGCGACGGCACCTACAGCTATCAGGGCGATGAAACGCCGCTGAGCCTGAAGGTTTCCGACACCTTGTCGATGGTGGTCAATGACACCGGCAAGTCGATCCTGGAAGGTACGGTCAATGCGGGGCGTACCCAGGCGACCGGTTCGGTCAACGATGGCAAGGTGCTGGTTTCGGGCGGCATCGTCACGTCGCCGTCGACTTATGACAGCAGCTTCACTGACGGCCAACCATACAAACTGACGTTCCTCAGCAGCACCGAATACACCGTGACGGATGCGGCAGGCAACGACATCACCGCGCAAACCCCGGGTAACGGCAAGTTCGATGCGACCAAGGAAGGCAGTGCTTCGGTCACCGTGCGCGGCGTGACTTTTGATGTCGATCAGAACCTGGGGGATGCCAAGCCCGGTGCTGAGGCTGACGCGGTGTACAAGGACCGTGAATTCACTCTGCAAAGCAAGCCGGACAGCTTCAGTGTCTCGCGTACGCCGAGCAACCAAACCTCGGCGCAGTTGTCGGGCGGCACCGTCACCAGCCAGGCGGACTACAGCAGCACCTTCCCGAACAAAGGCGCGGTGATCAAATTTACCTCGACCACAGAATATGAGGTGTATGCCCAGCCGATCACCGCCGATAGCAAGCCGGTTTCCAGCGGCACTGTGGTGCCTGGTACGCCAGCCCAGCCGGGTCCACCGCCTGTGCCCGCCACGCCAGACAGCATCACGGCAGCTGGCGTGAAGTTTGACATCACCGGCGCACCGGGCACCGGTGACCAGTTCGCCGTGGGCTCCAACACCCACAAGACGCAAAATGCCCTGGATACCCTCAGCCAACTGCGCCAGGCCCTGGAAACCCCTTCTGACGGCGACCCGATTGCCCAGGCCAAGCTGACCGATGTGGTCAATGCTGCCATTACCAATATCAAGGCCTCCCAGGCCCAGGTTGATGGGGTGCGGGGCTCCATTGGTGCGCGGTTGAATTCGCTGGCGATCCAGGAGACCGAGAACACCAGCATGGTGCTGGCCAACAAATCGACCACCGCCGCCATTGGTGATACCGATGTGGCTACCGCCTCGATTGACCTGGCGTTCCAGAAGGCAATGCTGGAGGCCTCGCAGCTGGCCTTTGTGAAAATCTCCCAGTTGAGCCTGTTCAGCCGGATGTAATCGGCCTGGCAAGACCCGACGGCCCACCCTGGAAACAGGGTGGGCCGTTGTCGTTTCTGGCGCAGGCTTTTAAGCAAAGCGCACAAAAATGAGTGACCTATGAGTCATAAAGCGCATCTTCACTGTATCGTGTGAAAAGGCCAAGCCATCTTTCAGGCTCAGGTCAAGGCGACTTCGATGGTTTTTTGCGGGGTTATCCCCTTTATTGTCAGCGCCCCTGAAGGATTTTCAGGGGTGTTCTCCAGCTATTTTGTATTGGGAAGCCACAATGATTGGCATAAAAAGCATCGCCAGCTACGTGCCGGCAGAAGGGCTGGACAACTACGCCCAGGGTGCCAAATTCGCCAAGGATGAAGAGTTCATCATTGGCAAGATCGGCTCGGCATTCCTGCCGCGCAAGGATGTTGCACAGGAAACCTCGGATTTGTGCGTCGAGGCGGTCAATGCCTTGTTTGCCAACAACCCCGGGCTCAAGCGTGAGTCGATCGACGCGCTGATCGTCGTGACCCAGAACGGCGACGAAGAAGGGCTGCCGCACACCGCCGCCATCGTCCAGGACAAACTGGGCCTGCCGACCCACGTCGCGGCTTTCGATATTTCCCTGGGCTGTTCCGGGTATGTCTACGGCATCTACGCGATGAAAGGTTTCATGGAAGCCGCCGGCCTGAAAAACGGCCTGCTGGTGACCGCCGACCCGTACTCGAAGATCGTCGATCCGGAAGACCGCAACACCACCATGCTGTTCGGCGACGCCGCCACCGCCACCTGGATGGGCGAAGACGCCCCCTGGCAGTTGGGCAAGGCCAAGTTCGGCACCGACGGCTCCGGCGCACCGCACTTGAAGGTCAGCGATGGCGTGTTCTTCATGAACGGCCGCCAGGTTTTCAACTTTGCCCTGCTGAAGGTGCCAGCGCACCTGCACGAGCTGCTCAAAGAGTCGAACCTTGTGGCCGATGATATCGACGCGTTCTGCATCCACCAGGGCAGCGCGGCGATTGTCGACGCCGTGGCGCGGCGTTTTGAAGATGCGCCGGTGGAGAAATTCATCAAGGACATGGTCGAGACCGGCAACACCGTGTCGTCGAGCATTCCGCTGCTGCTGGAAAAGCACGTGATGGACGCCGAGTGGAAGCGCGTCGCCCTGAGCGGGTTTGGCGTGGGCCTGTCGTGGGGCTCGGCGATTATCTATCGGCCGTGATGCTTTGATAGGCTGCATAAAAAACGCCCAGGGTCGAAAGATCATGGGCGTTTTTTTATGCGGGTGTCGAGGCGGGGTTCTGGCGCCAGTAACCCGTGATTGCTGGCATTTCGGCCATCTATAAGGCCTTGAAATACAAGGGGTGGCACAGGGCTAGCAAAAAAACTCAAAAAAATCCTCAAGCAACCTGCATTCACGACGATAACTATTACGAAGGTTCTCTAGGCCACACCCGGCGGTTGCCAGGGCCGGAAGCCGCAGTATCCAACTCACGAGGATTTCGTCATGGCAATGTCCGTAAACACCAACATCACTTCCCTGGGCGTCCAGAAGAACCTGAACAAAGCATCCGACGCTTTGAGCCAGTCGATGAACCGTCTGTCTTCCGGCCTGAAAATCAACAGCGCCAAAGACGACGCCGCTGGCATGCAGATCGCCAACCGTCTGAACAACCAGGTCAAAGGCCTGAACGTTGCCATCGCTAACGCCAACAACGGTGTTTCGATCGCCCAGACCGCTGAAGGCGCAATGCAAGAATCCACCAACACCCTGCAGCGTCTGCGTGAACTCGCCCTGCAAGCGGCGAACGGTGATAAAAGCGACGCTGACCGTGTTTCCCTGCAACAAGAATTCACCGCTAAAGTGGGCGAGCTGAACCGCATCGCTTCCACCACCACCTTTGGTGGTCGTAACCTGCTGGACGGCTCGTTCAACAACGTGGCGTTCCAGATCGGCGCCAACGCCAACGAAACCATTTCGTTCGGTATGACCGATATCAGCGCTACTGCTCTGAAAGGTAACTACAGCGAAGCCACCGCAGTTGGTGGTGCTATGAAAGGTTTGAGCGCAACTTCTACCGGTTCGGTACTGGCTGCTGGCACTGCCTCGGTTAAAGGTGGTGCAGTTTCGACTCTGACAACCGGTGGCGCGGCGTCTACCGTTCTGGCTGCTGACGTTATTACCATCAACGGTAATGCTGTCGTGCTGACGGACGCTGATAAGGGTGCGGCAGTTGCTACTGCAATTCAAACTGCAGACCCAACTGTAACTGCAACCTTTAACGACACCACTGGTGAGCTGACTCTTTCGTCCGCTGCTCCTATCGTCGTAGGCGGTGCTGATGCAGGTAAAATCGGCCTGACAGCAGGAACTACCCCGCTCACAGGTTCCACGCCTAAAACTGGCACCGCTGAGATGGGGGCTGTAGGTGGCATTTCGGTCAACGGCACTGATGTGGCCTGGACTGCAACCAGCACCATCCAAGATGTATTGGACGACATCAACGCAGTAACCGGTATCGCATCCGCTGCAATCGGTACTGATGGTCGCATCAAGGTTACGTCTGAAGATGGCAACGATGTCAAACTGACCAACACTGTCAGCGGCTCGCTGTCGCAACTGGGCTTGGCTGCAGGTACCTCCCAAGCCAAACTGACCGAAGACACCTCTATCAGCCTGAACGGTGTTGAAGTCAAGTTCAAGAAAGGCGATACCACTGACGCGATCGTAGCTTCGATCAACAGTGCAAGCACCGGTGTGATGGCTAGCAAAGCTGCTGACGGTACTCTGTCGCTGTTCGCTGACAAGAACATCGTTATCGCTGACGGTAGCGCAGGTACCGGTCTGGAGAAACTGGGTCTGACAGCTGGCACCACTACCGCTGTTACCCTGGAAACTACCGTTTCCGACCTGAACATCCTGTCCGCCGCTTCGTCCCAGCAAGCCATTCAGGCCCTGGACGACGCCATGCAGCAGATTGACAGCCAGCGTTCGCAGCTGGGTGCGGTGCAAAACCGTTTCGCCAGCACCGTGGCCAACCTGCAGAGCATTTCGCAGAACTCCTCGGCTGCCAAAGGCCGCGTAGAAGACGCTGACTTCGCTTCCGAAGCCGCTGAACTGACCAAGCAACAAACCCTGCAACAGGCTTCCACTGCGATCCTGTCCCAGGCCAACCAACTGCCATCCGCTGTACTGAAGCTGCTTCAGTAATATCGGCTAGCGGTTAATCAACGGGGGGGTGCTAACGTGCCCTTCCGTTTTTTCAGTTTGGAGGTGATGACATGGACATGAGCATCAAGCTGAACGCGTCATACCCGGCTGCTACCACCCAGGCTCCCGCCACGGCTGCGACCCAGGCCAAGCCTGTCCCGCAGGCCGAGACCGAACCCGCCGAGGAGCCACAGCGCGTGGCATTGGAAAAAGCTGTTACCGATATGCGTGAGTTTGTGCAGGCTTCACAGCGCAACCTGGATTTTTCCATCGATGACTCCACCGGCAAAGTAGTGGTCAAGGTGATCGCTACCGACAGTGGCGAAGTGATTCGACAAATTCCATCGGAGACTGCGCTGAAGCTGGCGCAGAACCTGAGCGATGCCAGCAGCCTGTTGTTTGATACAAGGGCTTGAGTTGGCACGAAACATGTTTCTGATTGCTGCTTGGGCGTTCGTACGCCAAAAAAGCGGCAACCGCAGGACAAGGAGAGTAGCAAATGGCTAGTTCAACGATTTCCGGCCCAGGTTCGGGCTACGACACCCAAGCCATCGTCAAGGCGTTGGTGGGGGCCGAACGCGCGCCCAAAGAGGCGCAGATCACCGCCCAGCAGAAAGACGCCACCGTCAAACTGTCGGCCGTGGGCTCTGTGAAAACGGCGCTGGAAGCCTACCAGGCGGCAATCACCAAGTTGAACAACCAGTCCGCCTTCAATGGTCTGGCCGCCACGACCTCCGAAGAAAAAAACGCCAAGGTCACCCTGGGTGACGGCGCGGCCCCTGGCAAATACGTCCTTAAGGTGGAGAATCTGGCGACCTCGTCCAAGGTCTCCAGCAAAGTCATCGAAGGTGGCGCCTCGGGCAAGGCCAACGCTAGCGATGAGACTCAGACGCTGACGATTACCCAGTCGGGTAAAAACTACGATGTATTGGTGCCTGGAGGCGCGACCTTGCAAGAGGTTCGCGAATCCATCAATACCCAGCTTTCTGCCCAGGGCATCAGTGCCAACGTTCTGAGTGACTCCAACGGCGGGCGCCTGATCTTGACCTCCAGCACTAGCGGTGTAGGCACCGACATCACCCTCAGTGGTGACTCGGAGCTGGCGGTCGGTTATGACAAGGGTGCGCCGCCGGTGAACGCCATATACTCCATCGATGATGTCGTGATGGAGTCCACCAGCAACAAGATCACTTCCGCGATCAGCGGCGTGACCCTGGAGCTGCTGGATGGTGACCTGGAAAAAAAGGTTACGCTGACCGTAGCCAGCAACACCGACACCCTGAAGACCTCGGTGCAGTCGTTCGTCACCGCCTACAACGCGCTGATGACTGCCATCAACACCCAGACCAAGGTCACCGCCACCGGCGATGCTTCCACCACTACAGCGGGGGCCTTGACCGGTGATGCGTCGATGCGTCAGTTGGTCTCCAGCCTGCGTTCCGAGCTGGTCAACGGCAAGGGTGTGGGCAGCATTAGCAGTCTGGCCCAGATGGGCATCACCACTGACCAGAAAACCGGCTTGTTGAGCCTGGAAGACAAGGCGTGGGACAAGGCTGTGGTCAAGGGCGCAGGCGATATCGCCAAGATGTTCACCGGCGACACCGGCCTGATCACGCGCATGAACAAGGCGACCAGCAGCTATGTCGGTACCACCGGCACCCTGGCGACCCGTGCGACAGATCTCAACAACAAGCTGACTGATCTGACCACTGAAAAGGTTGACCTGGACCGCCGCATGGAAGCCCTGCAGAAGTCCCTGTCGGCCAAGTACACCGCCATGGACACGATGATCGCGCAGATCAACTCCCGCAGTTCCAGCATCATGACCACCCTCAACGCGCTGAACAATCCTAAGTCGAACTGATGAATGGTGCGCCCGCAGGCCCTGAAAAAGGGCCCGGGCACTCGGTGAGGGATTAAAGTTTTTCTCGGTACAGTCGAAAAACTACTTAAGCAATCCTATTTGACTGTGGCCTGTAACGAGGTAGCAACATGAACCCTATGAGAGCCCTTCGCCAATACCAGAAGGTCAATTCCCACGCCCAGATCTCCGAAGCCAGCCCGCACCGTCTGGTGCAGATGCTGATGGAAGGCGGCCTCGATCGCATGGCTCAGGCCAAGGGCGCATTGAGCCGTGGTGATATCGCCCAGAAGGGCCTGATGCTGGGCAAGGCGATTGAAATCATCTCCGGCCTGCGTGATGGCCTGGAGCCGGAAAAAGCCGAAGATCCAGCGGCGGTGCAGCAACTGGATGCGTTGTACGAGTACATGAGTAACCGTCTGGTTGAGGCCAATGGCGTCAACGATGCCGACATGATCGACGAAGTCGCACGGTTGTTGATTACTGTCAAAAGTGGCTGGGATGCCATCGCGCCACAATAGGGCCGTCGGCCTTGAGGAACACAGCATGAGCCACGCACTGCAACGGATCGACGAAACCCGCGACGCCTTGGTTGGCGCGCTGGCAGAGCGCAATTGGGATGCGATCAGCGAATTGGACATGGGCTGCCGTGTCTGGATCGACGAGGTGCTCAGCGAAGCGCCGGTGGACGAGGACGCGCTGCGGGAGAAGCTGGAGAGCCTGTTAGCGGTCTACCAGCAGTTGCTGGAAGTGACGACCGGCGAGCGCCAGGCGATATTTGAAGAGATGTCGCAGATCAACCAAGCGAAAAATGCGTCAAAGGTTTACCATCTGTTCGGCTGATCTGGCTCAGTTAATCCGAACATGGTGCGTCATAAATTTGACTGTTCGCATAATTTTGACTTAACTAGTGCTATTTTCAGACGTCAGGTATCCGTAGCGCAGAAAACGCCTACAGCTATCTAGATTGCCCCGATTCGAGGGCATTTGAGTTTTACTAGGGAAGTTGCTATTGCATGTGGCGTGAAACCAAAATTCTGCTGATCGATGACGATAGCGTTCGCCGCCGCGACCTGGCGGTGATTTTGAATTTTCTTGGCGAAGAAAATTTGCCCTGCGGCAGCCATGATTGGCAGCAGGCTGTCAGCTCTTTGTCGTCGAGCCGTGAAGTCATCTGTGTGCTGATCGGGACGGTAAACGCTCCTGGCGCAGTTCTGGGCCTGTTAAAGACACTCTCAACCTGGGATGAGTTCCTTCCGGTGTTGCTGATGGGTGATATTTCTTCCGTGGATTTGCCGGAAGACCAGCGCCGCCGTGTCCTTTCCACCCTGGAAATGCCCCCCAGCTACAGCAAATTGCTCGACTCCCTGCACCGTGCCCAGGTCTATCGCGAGATGTACGACCAGGCCCGCGAGCGCGGACGTCACCGCGAACCCAACCTGTTTCGCAGCCTGGTCGGCACCAGCCGTGCGATTCAGCACGTGCGCCAGATGATGCAGCAAGTGGCCGATACCGACGCCAGCGTGCTGATCCTCGGCGAGTCAGGCACCGGCAAGGAAGTGGTCGCACGTAACCTGCATTACCACTCCAAGCGCCGCGACGGACCTTTTGTGCCGGTCAACTGCGGGGCGATCCCGGCAGAACTGCTCGAAAGCGAACTGTTCGGCCACGAGAAGGGCGCCTTTACCGGGGCGATCACCAGCCGTGCCGGGCGTTTTGAGCTGGCCAACGGTGGCACCCTGTTCCTCGACGAAATCGGCGATATGCCATTGCCGATGCAGGTCAAGCTGCTGCGCGTGTTGCAGGAGCGCACCTTCGAGCGCGTGGGCAGCAACAAGACCCAGAGTGTCGATGTGCGCATCATTGCCGCGACGCACAAGAACCTCGAGAGCATGATCGAGGTCGGCAGCTTCCGCGAAGACCTGTACTACCGCCTCAACGTATTCCCCATCGAGATGGCCCCGCTGCGCGAGCGTGTGGAAGACATCCCGTTGCTGATGAACGAACTGATCTCGCGCATGGAACACGAAAAGCGCGGCTCGATCCGTTTCAACTCCGCCGCGATCATGTCCCTGTGCCGCCACGGCTGGCCGGGCAACGTGCGCGAGCTGGCCAACCTGGTGGAGCGCATGGCAATCATGCATCCATACGGGGTGATCGGCGTGGTCGAGCTGCCCAAGAAGTTCCGCTATGTCGATGACGAAGACGAACAGCTGGTGGACAGCCTGCGCAGTGATCTCGAGGAGCGGGTGGCGATCAATGGCCATACCCCGAACTTCGGCGCCACCGCCATGCTGCCGCCCGAAGGCCTGGACCTGAAGGACTACCTCGGCAGCCTCGAACAAGGGCTGATCCAGCAAGCCTTGGACGACGCCAATGGCATCGTTGCCCGCGCCGCCGAGCGCCTGCGCATCCGCCGCACCACGCTGGTAGAGAAGATGCGCAAGTACGGCATGAGCCGTCGTGAAGGTGATGAACAGGCGGATGATTGACGCCTGTTTTTTAACCTACTGAAAAATAAGGGTATTTTTTCCGGCACGGGTATTGCTATAGCACTCGCAACGTTCCGTTTAACTGACGGTCAGCCAAGCGAGAGAGCACGATGCCCCACGCCGCCCACCTTTCTTCAGTCCCTGACACCCAGGGACTTGTCCCGTCCGTAGAGCAGATCAGCCGGCAAGGGCTTGAGCAGGCGTTTTCGCTGTTCAGCCAGATGTCCAGCCAGTTGACGGACTCCTACAGCTTGCTGGAAGCCCGGGTTTCGGAGCTCAAGGGCGAGTTGGCGGTGGTCAGTGCCCAGCGCATGCAAGAGCTGGCCGAGAAAGAGCGCCTGGCCAACCGTCTGCAAAACCTTCTCGACCTGTTACCCGGTGGCGTGATCGTGATCGACGACCAGGGCCGCGTACGCGAAGCCAACCCCGCGGCCTGCGACCTGCTGGGCCTGCCGCTGGAAGGCGAGCTGTGGCGCCATGTCATCACGCGCTGCTTTGCCCCCCGTGAAGACGACGGCCACGAAATTTCCCTCAAGGATGGGCGCCGCCTGTCCATCGCCACCCGTTCCCTTGACGCTGAGCCCGGCCAGTTGGTGCTGCTCAACGACCTGACGGAAACCCGGCACCTCCAAGAGCAATTGGCGCGCCATGAGCGCCTGTCGTCCCTGGGGCGGATGGTCGCTTCTTTGGCGCATCAGATTCGCACACCGCTGTCCGCCGCGTTGATCTACGCCAGTCATTTGACTGATGAGCAATTGCCGGCCGCCACCCATCAGCGGTTTGCCGGGCGGCTCAAGGAGCGCCTGCATGAGTTGGAGCACCAGGTACGCGACATGCTGGTCTTCGCCCGGGGCGAGTTGCCGCTGACCGACCGGGTCACGCCCGCCGCCTTGCTGCAGGCGCTGCAGGCTGCCGCTGCCACCCATGTCCAGGAAGCCTCGGTGCGCTGGCAGTGCGACAGTCATTGGGGCGAGTTGCTGTGCAACCGCGACACCCTGGTGGGTGCGCTGCTCAACCTGATCGAAAACGCCAGCCAGGCCAGCGGCCCGGGGGCGCGCCTCAAAGTGCACCTGTACAGCCGCGAGCAAACCCTGCGCCTGTGCATCAGCGACAGCGGCAGTGGGATTGATCCGGCGGTGTTGCAGCGCCTGGGTGAACCCTTTTTTACCACCAAGACCAATGGCACCGGCCTCGGGCTGACCGTGGTCAAGGCAGTGGCCCGTGCCCATCAGGGAGAATTGCACTTGCGTTCCCGTGTGGGGCGCGGCACCTGTGCATTGATAACGCTGCCGCTGTTTTCCGGCGCGGCCAGCGCGGAGTAAAGAACACGCATACGACCTGTGGCGAGGGGGCTTGCCCCCCTCACCACGGGGCACCAAATGCAGCTGCCTTTTCAAAAACCTTGAAAAGGATGGGAGTAAGGATAAATGGCTATCAAGGTTTTACTGGTTGAAGACGATCGCGCCCTGCGTGAAGCACTGGCTGACACGCTGCTGTTGGCGGGCCATGACTATCGGGCGGTCGGTTCGGCCGAGGAAGCCTTGCAGGCCGTGGAGCAAGAGTCCTTCAGCCTGGTGGTCAGCGACGTCAACATGCCCGGCATGGACGGCCACCAGTTGCTAGGCCTGCTGCGCGCACGCCAGCCGCAACTGCCGGTGCTGTTGATGACCGCCCACGGCGCGGTGGAGCGCGCCGTCGATGCCATGCGCCAGGGCGCGGCAGACTACCTGGTCAAGCCCTTCGAACCCAAGGCCCTGATTGAGCTGGTGGCGCGCCATGCGCTTGGCGTCGTGGGTGTTGCAGACGGCGAGGGCCCGATTGCTGTCGAGCCGGCCAGTGCGCAATTGCTGGAGCTGGCGGCCAAGGTCGCCCGCAGTGATTCCACGGTGCTGATCTCCGGCGAGTCCGGCACCGGCAAGGAGGTGTTGGCGCGCTACATCCACCAGCAATCTCACCGCGCCAGCCAGCCGTTTATCGCGATCAACTGCGCGGCGATCCCCGACAACATGCTCGAAGCCACCTTGTTCGGCCATGAAAAGGGCTCGTTCACCGGCGCCATCGCCGCCCAGGCCGGCAAGTTCGAGCAGGCCGATGGCGGCACCATCCTGCTCGACGAAATCTCCGAAATGCCCCTGGGCCTGCAAGCCAAGCTGCTGCGCGTGCTGCAAGAGCGCGAAGTGGTGCGTTTGGGCTCGCGCAAAAGCATCCCCATCAACGTGCGGGTGTTAGCCGCCACCAATGTGCTGCTGGAAAAGGCCATCAACGCCGGGCATTTTCGCGAAGACCTGTACTACCGCCTCAACGTCGTCAGCCTGCAACTGCACCCGCTGCGCGAACGCCCTGGCGATATCCTGCCGCTCACCCGCCACTTTCTGCGCAGCTACAGCGGGCGCCTGGGTTATGGCGACGTACAACTGAGCGTGGATGCCGAGCGCAAGCTGGTCGGCTACGGCTGGCCGGGCAATATTCGCGAACTGGAAAACGTCATTCACCACACCCTGCTGATTTGCCGCGACGACCTGATTCAGGCCGACGACCTGCGCCTGTCCAACTTGCGCATTGAGCGCCAGGACGAACAGGTAGCAACCGAAGAAACCGCCGATGCGCTGCTGCAACGCGCCTTCCAACGCCTATTCGAAGAACAGGCCGGCGCACTGCATGAAAAGGTTGAAGACGCGTTGCTGCGTGCGGCCTATCGCTTTAGGCACACCGCCAGCTTGCTCGGCTTGAGCCGCAACGTAACGCGGGCGCGGCTGATTGCGATTGGGGAATTGGTGGTGAACAAACGCAGGGCGGATGAGGTTAGGCAGGACCATCGGCTGCTGCATTTGTCGATTTGAATGGAGATTTGCGTTAGGCCCGCCCGCTCACCCTAGCCCTCTCCCCAAGGGGCGAGGGGACTGGAATATGGTGGGTCGACTATTCCGCTCCCCTCTCCCGCTTGCGGGAGAGGGGCTGGGGGTGAGGGCAGCAGCACACCCGATCGCGTGGCTAAATCACATGCGCCAACTGCAACTCCGTCAACGCCTCGACTTTAAGACTGCCTAACTTCGAGTCCCGCCGATCCCTAGGCCGCGGCAACGGCACGGCCAACTCCAGGCGAATACTGCTCGGCTGCTGGCTACCCATCACCAGCACGCGGTCGCTTAAATACAGCGCCTCATCCACATCATGGGTCACCAGCAGCAAGGCAATGCCATGGTGCTCAGCCAGTTGCAGCAGCAAGTCCTGCAACTTCATACGGGTGAACGCATCCACCGCACTAAACGGCTCATCCAAGAGCAACACCCGTGGTCGCGAATACAGCCCACGCGCCAGTGCAACCCGTTGCGCCATGCCGCCAGACAACTGCTTGGGCAGCGCCTCGGCAAAGCCGTCCAGGCCGACTTCGTTGATCAGCTGGCGCACCCATTTTTTGTCGAATTGGTTGCCGGCACTAAAGCCGATGTTTTCTTCCACCGTCAGCCATGGCATCAGCCGCGGTTCCTGAAATACAAAGGCCACTTCGCCGCCCTGGGAACCGCGACTGACCGCGCCGCTAAACTCCCGCTCAAGCCCAGCGGCAATGCGCAGCAAGGTACTTTTGCCGCAGCCGCTGGGGCCTAGCAAACTCACCACTTCGCGCTCTTGCAACTGCAAGTCGATATTGCGCAGCACGGTGACGGCAGCGAATTGTTTGCGCTCCACGCGCACGCTCAATAAGGCGTCGGTCATGTTTAGGCCTCTCCGCTAAAGGCATCACGCCAACTTAAAAAATGGTTTTCCAATCTGGCCAATACGCCATCGCAAAACTTGCCCAGCAAGGCCAGGACAATAATGGCCGCCAGCACGATGTCCGGCCGTGAGGTTTCGCGGCCATCGGTGAGCAAATAGCCCAGGCCTTTGGTGGCGGCTATCAGCTCTGCGGCGACGAGAAACATCCAGGCCAAACTCATGCCGCTGCGCAGCCCGGTGAACAGGCCGGGCAATGCCGCCGGCAGCAAAATGCGCCGCGCCAGGCGGGCAGAACTGAAGCCATACATCTGCCCCACTTCCACCAGCTTACGGTCGATATTGCGGATCGCTGCCACGCCATTGAGGTACACCGGAAAAAACGCGCCAATGGCGATCAGCACCACCTTGGAGGTTTCATCAATGCCCAACCACAGCAGCAACAGCGGCACCCAGGCCAGGCTGGGAATCGCCCGTAGACCGGCAAACGTCGGCTCCAGATAGGCCTCGGCCTCACGGCTTAACCCCACCCATGCTGCCGCCAACAGCGCCAGGCTGGCGCCAATGGCAAAACCCAACAGCACCCGCGCCACACTGGCGCCGATATGCTTCCACAGCGGGCCGGCAGCAAGGTCGGTGAGGGTTGCGAAAATGTCGCTCGGCGCGGGCAATTGATACGGCGGCACCCAGCCGATGCGCACCACAAATTCCAGCACTAATAACGCCACAACCGGCAATGCCAGGCCCTTGGCGCGACGCTTCCAGGCAACTGCGTTTAAACCCGGCTTCCAGCCGGTGTCGGCGATGGTCGGCAGGGTTTTGCTTTTGCTTGTCATAAACGACTCTCTAAAGCCTTACAAAGAACACTGTGGAAGAAGCTTCAGCCTCGGTAGGTTTCAACCCGAACGAATAAATTCCGATCCACAGCGCCTGCGTAGGTTGGGTTGAGCAAAGCGACGCCCAACAAATTCAGCCGTACTTTTGCCATTGTTGGGCTTCGCCTGCGTCTCAACCCAACCTACGGGCCGAAGCGGCCCACCAGGCTGCAACTGCTTACTTGGCAGCAACGGCCTGCTTGCTGAACGACGGCTCAATCAACTGATCCACCACGGCATTTACATCCACGCCTTTGCGCACCAGCTCCTCGGTTACCAGAATTGGCGCCGCGGCTTTCAGCGCAGCAATATGCTCAGCACCTGGCTGCGAGTTGCTGAAGTCGGTGCGTTGCAGTTGCAGCTTGGCCACGTCCAACGGCAGGCCGGATTCTTTGGAGAGAATCTGCGCCAGCTCTTCGGGATTTTCCCGCGCCCACTTACGCGCTTTTTCGTAGGCCGTGATCACCTTGTCGATCGCTTGTGGGTACTGCTGGGCAAACTTCTCGGTGACGTTGATCACGCCATAGCTGTTGAAATTGACGTTGTGGTAAAGGATCCGCGAACCGGCTTGCAGTTGGCTGGCAGCCAGCAGCGGATCAAGCCCGGCCCAGGCGTCGACATCACCTTTTTCCAAGGCAATGCGGCCATCGGCATGCTGCAAATGCACCAACTCCACATCGTTTTTGCTCAGGCCGGCTTGTTCCAGGCTGCGCAGGGTAAACAGGTACGGGTCGGTGCCTTTGGTGGCGGCAATCTTATGGCCCTTAAGGTCGGCGACGGTTTTGATTGGCGAATCTTTGGCCACCACCAATGCGGTCCACTCCGGGCGGCTGGCGATATATACGGTTTTGATCGGGCTGCCGTTGGCGCGGCTGAGCACAGCGGCTAAGCCTGCGGTGGAACCGAAGTCGATGCTGCCGCTATTGAGGTATTCCAGGGCGCGGTTGCTACCTTGGCTGAGGGTCCAAGTCACCTTGCTACCCGCCCCCACGCTTTGCTCCAGCCAACCGAAATGCTTGAGCACCAGGCTGGTCGGCGAGTAATAGGCGTAATCCAGGCGCAACTCTTTAGGCAACGCATCCTGCGCCTGCGCGCCAGCGACCCAACCCAACGCGGCGGCCGAAGAAACCAGCGCCAGGCTGGCAGTACTGAAAAAACGAGCCAGACGGCTGCTGATACGCGGGGCGGTACCCATGGAAAGCTCCTTGTGCTGAGTGGCGAGGCTTCTTTGCTTATGCCTGAAAGTCAGGTGGAGAAAGAAAAACTCTGTTCACAAGGAATATTGCAGCACTCATGCCAAGTGCTTAAACCGCTCTGGTACGGGCGTTTTAGGCCCTATGGGTCAGGGAGTAGCTGTCAGTCAGCCAACAGCCTGCTGATCAGGTGTTGCTCCAGCAACAGTTGCACAGGCAACAACACACGTCCTCGCCCGTTGCGGCGCAAACGCCGCGTTTTAAATGACATCGGAACCCCCACGCGGTTACCGAGCCTACGTGCTCATCGGCCATAGCTGCCAGATTGCCCCGGCACATCGCCCTAGCATGGCTCCGGCGCTGGATACCTAGCGACCGGATTTAGTCGTCCGTGCTTACGCATTCATGTAGTGCCCTGCCATAAAACCCAGGCGTTACGTTTAACGGGTTTGCAGTTATGGCGGCTGGGCGTGGGACACCTTCGGGTGTGCCGGATGATGAATGCTACAAGCCCGGTCGACTAACCCGCGTCCAGTTGCCTCCCTTATCAAAGGGAGCAACAACCAATTTCGGAGCAATACGTTATGGAAAACCAACCTGCTAAATCCGCAATCGTCACCGCCTCCCGCCGCTTCCTTAAAACCGATGGCCATACCCTGTTAAGCGTTCGCGCTGGCGTGCCCGTGGAGCTGGCCCTCGAACAAGCCGGCACCCTGCTCGACTGCATCCACGGCTTGGTGATGAACCGAGAGACGCTGGGCGACACCGTACAAACCAACTGCCTGAACTACCTGACCGACATGGCCCGCGCACTGGTCAACGCCAGCTTTGATGGCCTGTGCGAATACGAACGGACGTTGATGCACGCCAAGTAAACCTATCCACTACGTCAGCCCTGGCCCCTGTCCGAAAGACGTGCTGTGGCTTTTTAATCTCACAATGCCACCCAGTGAGCTATACCTCTTCGTTGCCAACACAACAGCGAAGAGGGATCTCGAGTGCGCATTGTCTCAGTGGCGCTAAGCCTGCTTTTATCGCAGGCGGCACAGGCCGGCGAAATCAACTGGTGGGTCGCCAATGGCTTCCCGGTGTTTAGCAATGCGTCAGATTTTCTGGCGATCAAGAAGGTCTGGCAGCAGGACGAGTCCGCGAGCCAATTTCTCGCTAAACAGAATGCCGAGTCACTTCGCCGCCTCCTCCCGGTTACCAGCAATACCCTCTGGCTGCCCAATCAGGGCCGCTACGACGAACAGAACCTATTCCGCCAGGACCATGAAATTGTTGTTCGCTACGACGGCGCCTCGCCTACGGCGCAATGCACCTGGTTCTACCAGAACCTTCAACAAGGTAAGGCCGGCGCCTGCAGCGAAGAGCGCGTGCTTGATGCCAGGATCAAAGAAGACATGCCGTTTCAGCTTCGCGTAGAAGTGAGCGATGAGCCTGAGCAAACCCTCAGCCAGCAGACTATTACCGGTCGCACGATTTTGGGCTTTGGCGACTCGTTCTCCAGTGGCGAAGGTAACCCGGACCATGCTGCGGTCGGCAGCGATGCCTCCACCCAGCAGTTGACCAAGGGCTACGACCTACTGCACGCAAACAATCCCAAGGCCTATTTCACTAGCGGCGCGAAATGGTGGGATGACACTTGCCATCGCTCGCTATTGGCGTGGCAGTCGATGTACGCGCTGCAGCAAGCGATAAGCCATCCCCATCAAGTCGTTCGCTTTGCTACCTTCACCTGTTCGGGTGCCGAGGTGTACGACGGTTTTTTTCGCGCACAATTGAACCCGCCCTCAACGGGCGCATCCACACGCGTTCAAAAGTCGCCCAAACGCGACGGTGGCAATTATTTAGAGTCTGTGGCTAAGCACGCCGGGCAGCCGCGCGCTGAAAAAACCAACGCACTCCCCGTGTTGAATCTCTCCCAACTCAACGCCGCCGTCGATCTATTGTGCGATGGCACCACCGGTCACGGCAGCACCTTCACGCGGCGAAAAGAGTATGAGTCGCTGATGCTGCGGCGCTATTACGGAGAGGTGAAATACGACACCTGCAACACCGGAAAAATTCGCTCTGTCGACCAGGTATTGCTGTCGTTTGGTGGCAACGACTTTGGTTTTTCCGGAGTAGTGGCGTGGGGGATTATTCCGCGCAACGTCTACCAAAATAAGAACATCGATTCGCCTGACCCAATCAGCAAAACGATCGCGTCGACCGAAGAAGATTTTCGGCGCAACATGCTCGCGACCTTTAGAGCAATAGCCCGGGTAGTTGCGCCTGAAGAGGCGCGCGCAGCGGCTCAACGCGACACCGAAAAACTGTATGGCGACGTGCAATACGCGTTGAGCAAATACCTGGCAATCGGCCCGCAAAAAGTGCATGCGCTGTTGTACCCGAACCCCATTCAATCGCCGCTACAAGAGCACTGCGCGCAACGAACCGATCAGGGCAACGTGGCCATGAGTTCGGTGGTCGTTAGGCTGGCGGCGTTTATTCCGGCTTTTCCTCAGAAGCAAGCCGGCAAGTTCCAATACCTGCTGCGAGCGGACCATGCTCAGGAAATAGAGGACACCTTTATTCGCAATCTGGTCAGCTACCAGCGCGCAGCCATCAACGCGCAAAAGTGGCAGGCAGTTGAGTCGCAACCAGCGTTTCAGGGGCGCTCGCTTTGCGCCGTGTCTCAAGCCTGCAGCGAAGGCAGTTGCAGTGACGAAGAACTCTTCGCCTGGACCGCGACTGGCGACACTGCCAATGCTTCATTGCGCCCGATCCGCAGCTTTGCCAACTGGGAGGCTTACTCCAGCACACGCACCCGCTCGTTGCGTTCCAGTAATGACGCACTCATGACCCAGGCGCGCTTTACTACGCAAGGCCGTTTGGTCAGCGATTGGATGAACGGCTCTATGCATCCTGATGCAAAAGCCCACGCTGCCATTGCCGACTTGGTCGACGCGCCATGATGTGCGCGCCACGGTCTCGTGCATAACGCTTGAAATCTGGAAACGTTTACGCGGTAGGGTTTGCCGGTTACGACGAAGCAGACCTTGCCGCACAGGCCACCGCCGACGGCGCAGCAATCCGTTTGCCACCCTGCTGACTGACTTCCACCGCCTGCCCATCGCGTTGCTTACCTTGCCTAGCCAATCCGACTAGCTGCGGGATTAATGGGCCTTCAGGCAGATGCCGCCAGAACCGCCCGGGCATATGTTGGGTCATGACGTTCGGGTTGATCCGCGCGGGATTGAAGATGTGCCGGTAGTAGGTAAGCCACAGCTCGCCATCGGGATCGTCGGCATGCTGAGCCCATTGCCGCCACTGCGCGGGGCATTGTTTGCGGTAGTCCAGTGTTTGACCGTCGTAGCGAATGCCGTCAGCCGGCGTCGCAATCAGCCAGCGTTGGCGGCCCAAACGTTCGGCGAAATGCTCGCTGGCGCTTTGCAAAATGTCGTGCGCCGGGTCGTGAAAAGCCACCAAGTCCAACTGCAGTTGCTCGGCGAGCGCTGCTGGCAGCGGCACGAAGCGCACAAACGCATGCAGGTGATGAGCCTCGCGGCTGACCTGACGGATACGCCGCTGCAGTTCGCTGCCCAAACGGTCGCCGGCTAGCATGGCGGTGCGGTCGCCGTGAGCGACGCGCCACAGTACTTCGTAGAGCAGGCTCCAACGCTGGTCGCCACGATAGCGGCCCGCTTGTTCCAATTGCTCAAGTAACGCGGCCGGTATGCGCGCACGAAATGCTCCGCGGCCAGCAGGCAACGATGTTGGGGTGGCCAGAAGGTCGCTGATCAAACCTTGCGCCCAGATCACGTCAGCGGGATCAATGCTGTGGCTAAGCAGCGTGCGGGCTTGCTCGCGCCAGGTGGCAAAGTCGTCGTGGCACTCCAGCGCAATCATCCCCATAACCCCATTTGCAGCGGCGCCTGTGGCTCACGCAGACGTGCGCGTAACAGGCCGCTGCGCACTTCTGCCTCGGGCGGTCGATAGTCGCTGGTGATGATAAAAGGACGTGCCTTTTCCAGTACGCAGCGCAGTTGCACCAGGTCGTCATAGCGAATGCGCCGCTCGCGCCGTAGCGTCACCATACGCTGCACGCTGCGCAGGCCGATGCCTGGAATACGCGCCAGTAATGCTGGTTCGGCGCGGTTAACGTCTAGCGGAAACACCTCTCGGTTGGCCAGCGCCCAGGCCAGTTTGGGGTCGATATCCAGAGCTAGATTGCCGGCGCCGCTAAGTAGCTCGCCAGCGTTGTAACCGTAGCCGCGCATTAGAAAGTCGGCTTGGTACAAACGGTGCTCGCGCAACAGTGGCGGCGCGGCCAGGGGTACGCTGCTGGGGCTGTCGGGGATCGGGCTAAACGCTGAGTAATACACGCGCTTTAGCGCATACCCCTGATACAGCGACTCCGCGTTGCGCAAAATCGTGTGGTCGTCAGTGGCATCGGCACCCACGATCATCTGCGTGCTTTGCCCGGCCGGGGTAAAACGTGGCGCCCTGACTTCTCCAGCCACGGCCTGCTGACCACGGTGAATGGTGCCCATGGCCAGGCGGATGGTGCTCGCCTGTTTTTCCGGCGCTAGCAGGTGCAGGCCCTCGTCGGTAGGCAACTCAATGTTCACACTTAGGCGATCGGCCAGCCGCCCTGCCTCTTCGATTAACAACGGGTCGGCATCGGGGATGGTTTTAAGGTGGATGTAACCCCGGAACTCATGTTCCTCGCGCAACAGGCGCGCCACGCGGATCAACTGCTCCATGGTGTAATCGGCCGAACGAATAATGCCCGAGCTTAAAAACAGCCCGCTAATGCAATTTCGCCGGTAAAAATCGAGGGTCAGGGTTACTACTTCTTCCGGTGTGAAGCGCGCTCTGGGCACGTTGCTGGAACGGCGATTGACGCAGTACTGGCAGTCGTAAAGACAAAAATTAGTTAACAGCACTTTAAGCAGCGACACACAGCGCCCATCCGGTGTGTAGCTGTGGCAAATACCCATGCCATTAGTTGCCCCAAGCCCTTCACGCCCTTTCGAACTTCGCTTGGGCGCCCCGCTGCTGGCGCACGATGCGTCGTACTTGGCGGCATCGGCGAGGATGCCCAGTTTGGCGATGAGTTGCATAAAAGCACCTGAATACTGATTATTCATACAGTAGTTCAGGAGTATTTCTTCGCGCAAGTGTTGGTGATCGGTGCAAGCGACATCAGCGTCACCAGCCTTGGTTAATTCTGTTTGCAGCAATGCGCCGAGCATCGCTGCGCCATCGGCTTAAGCAACTGTGGGTCAAATCCGCGTTATAGGCGCTTAGCCGCGCTCGCGCGTTTCCTCAGGCAGCGCTTCGCCCTCGTTAGATTCTGGCTTTGAGCCTCCCGCGAAGTGTTTTCCTCCAGTCGCTATGCCCAATGCAGCTAGTCAGCGCGGCGCTGCAACGCGACAACACTGCACAAAAGCACGGGCAACATGCAGTGCGTAATTGATCAATTGATTGCGCCTCTCGCCAAGGTTGTCAGTTGACAACCTGGAGGCGCTTCACCACACTGGAGTTCATGGATGGCCCGTTCCCCTCATTCCAAGAAGGAAGTTGAAAAAGCCCTTGGGTATGCCGAGTCGCAAGGTTGGCGTGTGGTAACTGGGGGCAGCCACTGTTGGGGCAGGCTGTTCTGCCCTTACAACGATAGCGAGTGCCGATGCGGTGAATTCTGTATTACCAGCATCTGGAGCACACCGAAAAACCCGGGCAATTTTGCCAATGCGCTACACCGTGTCGTAAGCAATTGCACCACGCACCAGTACGAGAAAGCAGCCCGAGTTAAATCGGCAAGTACGGAGAGTTGACCATGGACTACATCTTTACCCTGAAATACCAATTGCCGCCGGATGAGCAAGACATGGACGCCTTGGTCGGGCGTCTGGGCGAAGCCGGCTGCGATGACGCGCTAATCGGTATTGGCCAACCTGGCCGCATCGCTCTGGCGTTCACTCGCGAGGCGAGCTGCGCAGAGGACGCGGTAAACAGCGCATTAGCCGACGTACGTAAGGCGCTACCGGCTGCAACGCTTATAGAGGCCACGCCCGATATGGTCGGGCTCACCGATGCGGCCGAGCTTATGGGCATGTCCCGGCAGAATATGCGCAAGCTGATGCTAGCCAATGCAGCCACGTTTCCGGCCCCTATTCACGAAGGTTCAGCTTCTATTTGGCATCTGGCGGAAATCTTGGCGTGGATGCAAACACGCGGCACCTATGCCTTGACGCAAAGCTTGGTGGATATTTCGAAGATGGCCATGCAAGTCAATGTGGCGAAGGAGCAACAGCGCCTGAGCGACAAACCAAACGTTGAACCACATAGGCTGGCTTGGTAACACCAAGCGGTTCTGTACGGTGCATTTGTGCGCAAATTGAATCTTTTATGCAGAGCAGCACCGGCCTAGCATCGCCCACACTCCATGCTCAGGTGCAGGCAATGAACGAGATTCCAGGTGAAATCGACTTTTCCAATCTGCAGGCACGGCGGCTCGCGCTGAACGACCTAGAGCTTATCTGTGCCCATCGCGAACACATGTTCCTCGAAGCAGGCCGTGAGCCTGATCAATTGCGACTGATGACCGAGCACTTTCGCCCCTGGTTGCAACCGCGCCTGGCCGATGGCCGTTACTACGGCTTTGTACTGATGGACGGCGAACAGCCTGCTGCGGCGATCGGGTTGATGAGCATTGAATGGCCGCCCCACCCTTCCCATCCCAGCCAAGACCTGCGCGGTTACGTGCTGAATGTATTTGTTGAGCCGGGCTACCGGCGACGGGGCTTGGCTTCAGCACTCATGAAGCTTGCTGACGCCGAGTTTTGCCAACGCGCAATTGGCTTTGCTGTATTACACGCCACCGAGGTTGGCAAACCGGTGTACGAAGCACTTGGCTGGGCGGGCACCTCAGAAATGGCGAAGAAGATCGAGCCGTTACGCTGAACCCAATGAAACTCCCCCCTATCGGCATCTGAGGTGATAATGCCGCGCGCATTCACCAAGGAGCCCGCCACCCCATGTTTGAAATCCAGCCGTTCAATCCCGAAACCTATCGCCAGCAAACGCGCCGCAGCACGCTGATCATTGCGGTGATTTTTGTTGCGATGGCGATGTTGCTATCCAGCCTTGCGGTGATGCTCTTCGGCACGCCTGGCGGGGATAATTTTCGTTGGAATGCCGGTGGCGTGGTGCTGGCTGTGTTGCTTTGTGCGGCACTGTTTAAGGTCAAGCTGTGGTCGCAACCTTGGATGAGCGCCGCGGTATATGGCTGGCAGTTAAAGCGGGCGCTGATGAGTGTGACCAACGTTATGCATCAGGTCGAAGCCGGGGTGAAGGCGAAAAATCCAGCGGCGATGCAACTGCTGCGGTTTTATCATCAGGGCCTGACACAGATGTATCTGCTGGAGGCCAATACCAGCTCCCTTAGCCAGATGAGCCATGAGATCGAAGCCCATAAAGAAGCGTTGCAGGCGCAGGGTCTGGAGGTTGATCAGCCGCGTTTGCAGCCGGCGTGGCTGGGGGAAATCAAGGCGCTCTATCAGGCAAAGTGAGCGCCCCTCTGGCGCTCGCTTTACGCGGTGCGCTGGGCATTAAATTTTCTTCGAACCATTTTGGGGACTGCTGCTCTTAATCGTTGCCAAGCCTTAATGCCCGCACACTCTTCGCGACATTGGCCTGAAAGGATGCATCATGACCTCCCTCTCCGATGACTCATTGACCGCCGCCGTAGAGCGTTGCGCTGATGAGCCAATCCATATTCCTGGCGGCATTCAGCCCCATGGTTTCCTGATCGTAGTAGGCGAGGCAGACCTGCGCGTGCAGCAAGTCAGCGAAAATGTGCGCGACTGGCTGGGGCTTGATGCGCAGGCATTGTTGGGCCTGCAGCTGCAGGAGTTGATCAACGATCCAGAGTTACCGACTCGCTTGGCATCGTTATCGACAGACGACCTCAACCCTTTCCACTTGGGCGATTTCAGTTTTTCTAGTGGCACCGAGCAGCAACGCGCCTTTGCTTTGATGGGGCATCGGCATAACAGCCAGCTGATCCTCGAGTTCGAGCCGAACAGCAACCCTGGCGAGGCGTACGGCATGCTCTACCCGCTGATGCGCACCTTTGTTGCCGAGCTGCATGCTGCCCGCGACCTCAATGCCATTTGCGAGCTGGCGGTTGCCGAACTCAGCCGAATTTCCGGTTTTGGTCGGGTTAGCGCCTACCAGTTTGATCAAGAAGGCAATGGTGAAGTGCTGGCTGAGCGCCTACAGCCAGGTTATGCCAGCTACTTGGGCCTGCAGTTCCCGGCCTCAGATATTCCTAAACAAGCGCGGCTGTTGTACTGCAAGAATTTGATTCGCTTGATTCCCGATGCCAACTATCAGCCTTCACCGTTGGTGCCGCAGCTAAACCCGATCGACAACCAACCGTTGGACTTAGGTTTTGCTTCGCTGCGCAGCGTATCGCCGGTGCACCTGCAATACATGCGCAATATGGGCACTCTGGCCTCAATGTCGGTTTCCATTGTGGTACGTGATCGCCTTTGGGGCCTGATCTCTTGCCACGACGCTAACCCGCACCACCTGAGCCATAAAACCCGCACAACGTGCGAGCTGCTGGCGCGCATTCTGGCGCTGCAAATCGACGCCACGGAAAGCAGGTTGCTGGGCGAACGCAAACTGGAATTGCGCCACCTGATCGTGCGTTTACTGGCCGGTATGGCCGATTACGACAGCGTGACCGAGGGTTTCAAAAACCTGCCGGAAGTCGTGTTGGCGTTTGCCCAGGCTCAGGGCGCGGCGGTAGTTACTGCCAACACCTGCATCAGCGTGGGAGATGCCCCGCCCGACGAGCAAATCATTGAGCTGGCGCACTGGCTGAGCAGCCAAAACAACGGCCCATTGTTCTGCAGCGAAAACTTACGCCGCGATGTACCGCAGCTGTCCAAGTTGGCCGACCACAGCGCTGGCGCGCTGGCCGTTTCGATTTCCAAACTGCATGCCCACTACCTGATCTGGTTCCGCCATGAAAAGGTAAAAACAGTCACCTGGGCCGGGCAACCGAAAAAGCAGCTGGACCAAACCACCGGTGCGCTTTCTCCGCGTCATAGCTTCGACGCCTGGCGCGAAGTGCTAAGCGGCTTCTCGGCGCCGTGGCAGGCCGCCGAACGCGACGGCGCCCTTGAGCTGCGTGGTGCCGTGCTGGGTATCGTGCTGCGCAAGGCCGAAGAAATGGCGCAATTGGCCGGAGAGCTGCGCGAAACCAACAAAGAGCTGGAGTCGTTCTCCTACAGTGTGTCGCACGACTTGCGCGCGCCGCTGCGCCATATTGCCGGCTACACCGAGTTGCTCGGCGAGATGGAAGGCGGGCACATGAGCGAGCGTGGCAAACGGTTTCTGGAGAACATCAGTGAAGCGGCGCGCTTTGCCGGCGTGTTGGTGGACAACCTGCTGAGCTTTTCGCAAATGGGCCGCTCGGCGCTGCATTTGTCGGATGTTGACCTGACTGCCATGGTCGCCTCCATTGTTGAAGAGATGCGCCCTGACTACGAAGGGCGCAACGTTGAATGGAAGGTCCAGCCTATGCCCCGTGTGGTGGCCGACGCGACCTTTATCCATATGGTGCTGCGCAACCTGATCAATAACGCCATCAAATACACCGGCAATCGCGAGCGCGCGGTGATCGAATTGGGCGCACACCAGCAGACCGATGAAACCGTGCTGTTTATTCGCGACAACGGGGTTGGCTTTGACATGCAATACGCCAACAAACTGTTTGGCGTATTCCAGCGCCTGCACCGCATGGAAGAATTCGAAGGCACCGGCATTGGTCTGGCCACGGTCAAGCGTATTGTCGAACGCCACGGCGGCCGCGTTTGGGCCGATGGGCGTATCGACCAAGGGGCGACCTTTTTTATTGCCCTGCCCCATTTGACGTACACAACACCCTTTGCACACCGGAACGACTAAATGCTCAAACCTATCCTTCTCGTTGAAGACAACCCCAACGATCTGGAACTCACTCTGGTAGCCCTGGAACGCAGCCAGTTGGCCAACGACGTGGTGATTAAGCGCGACGGCGCCGAGGCCCTGGATTACTTGCTGCGGCGCGGCGAATACGCGGGCCGGGACGATGGCAACCCCGCTGTCATGTTGCTGGATCTCAAACTGCCAAAAATAGACGGCTTGGAAGTGCTCAAAACCGTGCGTGAAACGCCCGCACTGCGCAGCATTCCGGTGGTAATGCTGACGTCCTCGCGGGAGGAGCCCGACCTCGTGCGCGCCTATGCAATGGGCGTAAACGCCTATGTGGTCAAACCAGTCGACTTTAAAGAATTCGTCGCAGCGATCTCTGATCTCGGCATTTTTTGGGCCGTGCTCAACGAACCGCCACCTGGCTCGCTGCGCCTGCAACGCCCACGCAAAACAGACGATTAATACGACTGAAACTGCGCCACCGCATTCGGCTACAGGAAGGTTAATGCCTGCGTTAAATCACATCAGCATCCTGCTTATTGAGGACAGCCCGAACGATGCCGAGCTGACCCAACTTGCTCTAGAACGCAGTGGCTACACCTTGGATGTAGAGCTGGTGTACGACCAGGCTGGCGTGGTCGAAGCCCTTGAGCGGCGAGCGTTCGACCTGATTCTGGCCGACTTTATCTTGCCAGGCTTTTCTGGCCGCCAAGCCCTACAGGAAGCACAACGCTTGGCAGGGCAAACGCCGTTCATATTTTTGTCCGGTGTTTATGGCGAAGAAAACGCCGTAAACATGATGCGCGCTGGCGCTGTTGACTACGTGCTCAAGCAAAACCTGGCGCTGCTGCCCAAAGCCGTTAACCGCGCCATGGCCGAGGTTAACGAGCGGCGCCGCCGCCGCCAGGCCGAACAGGCGCTGCAAGAAGTGGGCGTACGCGCCCGCTTGGCAGTGGAAGCCGCCGGCTTAGGCACATGGGATTTCGAGCCCGCTACCGGGCAACTGCGCGGCGACGACCGCTACCGCGCCATGTGCGGTTTGGGCGCTGACGAGCTGCTGGACATGCCCGTATTTGAGCGCCTATGCCACCCCGAAGACCTGCGCCACCTGCGCGCCAGCATTCGTGCGGTAACGAACAACCCAGACCATCCAGACTTTGCCACGCCCTACCGCATCCACTTGCCCGATGGTCGCGAGCGCTGGCTGGAAATGCGCGGCCAGGCCTTTTTCGAACAAGGCCAGTGCACCCGTTTTGTCGGCGTGGTGATGGACATCACCGAACAACGCGCCGCCACCGACGCCCTCAAGCAACTCAACGAAACCCTTGGTGAACGGGTTCAAGAGCGTACTCGCGAGCGTGACCGCACGTGGGAGTTGTCCCGCGATCTGCTGGCCATTACCGATTTCGACTCCACCACCCTGGCGGTAAACCCGGCCTGGCAGAGTATTTTGGGCTGGAAGCAGGACGACCTGATCGGCCTGCCGCTGGTTTCCCTCACCCACCCCGACGACATCCGCAGCAGCCGCGTGGCCATGGCCACGGTGCGCCGGGGTGAGGTCGCCGACCGCTTCGTCAACCGCCTGCGCCACAGCGACGGCGGCTACCGTTGGATCGCTTGGAGCGCCGTGCCCGATGCTGGCCGAGCGTATGTCGCCGGGCGCGACATCAGCAATGAAATCGCCAATATCGACAAACTGGCCAACGCCAACTTGGCCTTGCGTAAACAGATTCAAGAACGGGAAAAAGTGGAAGCCACGCTGCGCCAAATGCAGCGCCTGGAGGCGGTGGGCCAGCTCACCGCCGGCGTTGCCCACGACTTTAATAACTTGCTCACCGTCATCCTCACCAGCGCGACCTTTCTGCAGCGCGACCTGGAGCGTGGTACACCCGCCGAAACCAGCTTGCGTCGGGTCAGCCACATTCGTACCGCTGGCGAGCGTGGCGCCACCCTGACCAGTCAGTTGCTGGCGTTCTCCCGGCGCCAACAACTGGCACCCACCGCGTTGAACCTCAACGAAACGCTGAGCAACCTGCACACCCTGCTCAAAAGCACCCTGGGTGGGCGTATCAGCGTGGCCATTCAGGCACAGGCGGATCTTTGGCACGCGATGGTTGACCCGACGCAGATCGACATGATCATCCTCAACCTCGCCATCAATGCCCGCGACGCGATGAACGACGGCGGCCAATTGGTCCTGGCCACCGCCAATGTCAGCATCAGCGACGCCGCGCAAAGCGCCGAAGAACCGGGGCCCGGCGACTACGTGATGCTGTCGGTGTCAGATACCGGTACCGGCATGAGCCAAGAGGTACTGCAAAAGGCCTTCGAGCCGTTCTTCACCACCAAGGAAGTCGGCAAAGGCTCCGGTCTGGGCCTGGCGCAGGTGTTTGGCTTTGCCAAACAGTCGGGGGGTGGCGCGCGGATTTTTACTGAGGTGGGGGTGGGTACTACCGTGCAGGTGTACCTACCACGAACCGAACCGCACACGCAGACCGCGGCGGCCACTGCCGACAACAGCCTCGAGTTACTCAGCGGCGAGCAGCATATTTTGTTGGTGGACGATGACCCTGGCGTACGCGACGTCACCGCACAAATGCTGCAACGCCTGGGGTTTCAGGTAACTGAAGCCGACTCCGGCGCCCGCGCCCTGCAGCTGTTGGCCACCCTGGATGTCGACCTACTGTTGGCCGACTTCGCCATGCCGGGCATGAACGGCGGCGAGTTGGCGCGAGTGGTTGCTGTACAACAACCGCATCTGCCCATCGTGTTTATTAGCGGCTACGCCGAGCTCGACTCAGTGGGGCTTGGCGACAGCCCAGTTATTCAGAAGCCCTTTAGCGAGGAACAACTGGTGCGCAAAATTTTGTTGGCCATTCGCGCCGCGGCGCCCAAACATGGATAACCTGCGCCAACGCCTGCGTCAGCTTGGCGCCGGGCTGCACCAAGAGGTCGACGATGCTTATTCGGCGCTGACCCTGGAAACGCCCGAAGGCTATCGCCGCTTTCTTCAAGCCCATGCGGCAGCGCTATTTAGCTTGGAACAAACCCTCGAACAAAACGCCATCCAGCAATTACTCGACGACTGGCCGCAACGCCGGCGTAGTGAAGCCCTACGTGCCGACCTGCAGGCCTTCGATTGTGCCGCCGTAGACGTGCTGAGCATGCCGCAACACGTGAGCCCTGCCTGGTGTTGGGGCGCTGCTTACGTTCTTGAAGGCTCTCGCCTGGGCGGCCAAGTTCTAGCCCGCCGCCTGCAAGCCGCCCAGCCGGGCGCGCCGATGCACTACCTCGGCCATGCCGCCACCCCAGGCCTATGGCCAAGTTTTTTGCAGCGCCTGGAAAGCCACGCGCAAGGCTGCGATGAGCAGGAGTTAAAACTGGGGGTCGAGCAGGCCTTTGGCGTATTTATTCAGGCCGCCAAAGGCCAGCGAATAAGCACGTAAGCGCCAGCAGTTTGCGTTTCAGTGGCTGCCGCGCGCGCCAACGATTTGCCCGTGCAGGCCAAAACGCACAGAGCCGCTACACACCCACACAAGGATTAAATCGAACGCTGGTTAACCCGTTTGGAGAGTTCTTCGGCAGACTCTTTTCGCTCCGAGTAGCGATCAACCAGGTCGGGGCGGTCTCGCAGCAACAGGGTGAACTTAAGCAATTCTTCCATCACATCCACCACCCGGTCATACAGCGCTGACGGCTTCATTCGATCCTGCTCATCGAACTCTAGAAAGGCTTTGGGCACCGACGACTGATTGGGGATGGTGAACATACGCATCCAGCGCCCCAGCACGCGCATCTGGTTAACCGCATTAAACGACTGCGAGCCGCCAGAAACCTGCATCACCGCCAGCGTCTTGCCCTGAGTCGGACGCACGGCGCCAATTGCCAGCGGTACCCAATCGATCTGCGCTTTAAACACGGCCGACATCGCGCCATGGCGCTCCGGTGAACACCATACCTGCCCTTCTGACCACTGCATCAGCGTAAGCAGTTCCTGCACCTTGGGATGATCGCTAGGCGCATCGTCAGGCAGCGGCAGCCCAGAGGGGTTGAAAATTCGCGTTTCGGCGCCGAAGTGCTCGAGCAGTCGCGCAGCCTCCTCCACCAGCAAACGGCTAAACGAGCGCTGGCGAGTAGAGCCATATAACAACAGAATTCGTGGCGCGTGCGCCTCATCGTTGCCGCGAACAATGGGCCTCGACAACGCGGCATCAAGGTTAGGCAGATCAATCATGGACGGCTCCAGGCTCACAACGAGCCAATGCGGTCGAGTTCGAGCTTAAGGCGCTCGGTACTCAATTCGGCGAATGGCAAGGCCAGGAACGCGCGACAACGGCGCTCGATGATGGCCAGCGTGGCGTTAAACGCCGCGCGGACCTCCTCGGCATCGCCAACCACGTGCGAAGGATCTTCCAGCCCCCAATGCGCCTTTAGCGACGGCCCGAAGTACACCGGACACGCCTCGCCAGCGGCGTTGTTGCAGACCGTAATTACGATATCCGGAGGGTTGCTTGAGAACGCGTCGTTGCCCTTGCTATACAGCCCTTGCACCGCGATGTTGGCCTCACGCAAGGTCGCCAGGCTTTGCGGCAAGACCTGACCTTTGGGGAAGCTCCCCGAACTGACTGCAACAAACGGCGGTGTCGCCAAGTGGTTAAACATGGCCTCGCAAAGAATGCTGCGGCAGCTGTTGGCGGTACACATAAACAGAACGTTCATAACAGGCCTCGTGGTTAGCAGCAGGTGGCGCGAACGGGACGGTCACCCATTTGCTGAAGACGCACCGTATCGCCCTGCAAGGCGTCAGCATTGCCCTTCAGCGTGGCCTGCAAAACGGTTATGGCCCAGGCGGGTAGTTGAGGATTTAGGCGGTAATACACCCACAAACCCTGCCGGCGATCCAGCAGCACACCCGCGCTTCGCAACTGCGCCAAATGGCGGGAGATTTTTGGCTGGCTATCATCCATCGCCGCCATCAACTCACACACGCACAGCTCGCCCTCACGCACGATCAACATCACCGCACGTAGCCGTGTGTCATCGGCCAGGCATTTGAAAAACTCGCTAGGTGTCATGGCCAGCGGTTCGCTCGCTACATATGGAAAACCGAATATATGGAATTCCACATGTAAGGTAAACCCCACGCGCGCGCCGTTTGCAGCGCTATAGCGGTTTGGTGGTGATATTCACCAGCTTGCCATCAACAAAGCGCAGGTAGCGGTACACGCCGTTGCGAGGGCCATAGACCCAGTTTTCGACCGGCACCGACTTGTCTGGCGTACGGCCATTGGCGCCGACGATGGGGTCTATAACGTCGCGCCGAGTGGGGTCACCGCATTTTTTCAAAACGTCAAAAACGCCGTCGCCTTCGCTAATAATTCCGCTGTCGCAGCGCAGGGTGGCGGCGTGGCTTGCGCTTGTGAACACACTGAGCAGGCTCGCTAGGAGGGCTAGGTTTCTCATTGATCCACTCCGGCTGAGGCTGATGACGCGTTGTAATGCGCCGGCTTGATGTACGCAGCGCCGCTTATGGAGCGGCCTGTTCCAGCATTTCATGCAAGCGGTCGATGGTGAATGGCTTGCGTAGCACGATCGCGCTGCTGCCAACGGCCTCTTGAAGCTGTGCGCTATCGGAGAATCCGCTGATAAAAATCAGCGGCAAGTCGGGGTGTTTTTGCCGCAACAGTTTGGCCACTTCGGCGCCGTTGAGGTGCGGCATGGCGAAGTCTAGCAGCACCACGTCGGGCACCTGCATATCGATCAATTTGAGCCCAGCCAATCCACTATCGGCCTCGCGCACGTGGTGGCCGAGCACTTCCAGCATGTCGATCACCACGTGCCGCACGTCGTGATCGTCGTCGATCAGCATGACCCGTTTGCCGCTGTGGCTACTCGGCGCCAGGTTCTCCGTTTGTGGGCTTTCCTGCCATGCGCCTTCCTGGGTGTAGGGCAACGTCAGAAACACCTGCGTGCCGGCGCCAGGCGCCGACACCAGTTGCACCCAGCCATTGGATTGCTCAACGATGCTTTGCACTTGAGCCAAGCCCAGCCCGGTGCCAGCGCCAATGCCTTTGGTAGAGAAAAAGGCGTTAAAGGCTTTTAAGCGCACCTCCTCGCTCATGCCCACACCTGTGTCGGCGACACATATTTGCATCACCCCATGGGGGGCGCCTTCCACCGCTTGGGGATGATGCTGGGTGGTGATGTTTAGCGAACCGCCAGCGGGCATGGCATCACGGGCATTTAGCGCCAGGTTGAGTATCGCCAGCTCGAGCTGGGTGGGGTCGCTGAGTACATGCTGGTCGTTTTGTTCGAGGTTCAGTTTGATCCGCACCGTCGTGCCAATAGTGCGCACCAGCAGGTCGCGCATATCGCCGATCACCGCGTTAATGCGCAGCGGTTGCAGTTCAAGCTTCTGCGAACGAGAGAACGCCAGCAATTGCGCCGTTAGCTTGGCACCACGGTCAGCGGCTTTGAGGCCGGCTTCGGTCCAGCGCACTACTTTTTCTGAATCGGGGCGGCGGGCGATCAGGTCGAGGCTGCCTTTGATACCTTGCAGCAGGTTGTTGAAGTCGTGGGCCAAGCCCCCGGTCAACTGCCCTACTGCTTCCATTTTCTGTGCTTGGCTCAGGCGTGCTTCGAGTAGACGCCGCTCCGTTAAATCGGTAACTACGCCGCAGATAATGGGTTCTTCGCTGCTGTCCAGCGCCAGGGCGCGAAAGGACAGGTAGGCCGGAATTATTTGGCCATCGGCGGCAAGCAAATTAAATTCGCTGCGCACCACTTCTTGGCCACTATCGGCCAAAAAGCGGCGAAAGCGCTCGCGCTCGGCGGCGACAATAAATTCACTAAAGTCTTGGGCCACGACCTTTTCCAACGGCCGGTGGACGATTTCGCCCAGGCGCTCGTTGCCGTACAGCACAAAACCGTCGAGCGACAGGGTGACCGCGCCCTCCTGCATTTGCTCGACCAAGGTGCGATAAGGCCGATCGGCGCTTTCCAGGGTGTACACGCTGACGCTTTCGCCGGTGTCGATAAACAAGGCATCCACTGCCCCGGTGCGAATAGCTTCAAGGGTGTCTTCGGCTTCGCGCAGTTTGTTGCTTAGCGCTTGGATGTAGTGCTCGTCGGTCATTCCCGGTATGCGATTAAGCATGGGCGCTCCCTCAATCGATGCCCAAAGCGCTGCGCAAGGTAGCGATATCGGACAGATCACCGATCAGCAAGCGGACCGGCAGGGGTTTGAGTTTCATCAACGTCGGTACCGCAATTATCTGCGCGTCCCGTGCGGCGCTAGGGTTCTGGTAGATGTCGATAACCTCCAGGGAGTAGGCGCCTGGCAGTTCGCTGTCGCACAGGCTGCGCAGATTTTTAATCGCGCGCGTCGACCGGCTGGTGTTGCCGGAGACATACAAACGCAGGTGTAAAAAGTCGCCTTCGGCGGTTGTTACTGTGGCGTTTGCCACGTTGGTATTTGCTGCAAAGCCGCGCGCCGAGGGTTCAACTGCCGGCTCCACGGGGGCTTGTTGCGATGGCGGCGGCAGTTGGCTCAATTGATCGGCTCTGGGCGAATATCCAAACCAACCAGTACTTTGTCGGTGTTGGACAGGTCGCCAATAATTTTTACCAGCGGCGTGGGGAGATGCCGCACTAAGGTCGGCAAGGCGAGAATTTGATCGCCTGCCGCCAGTTGTGGAGTAACGCGCAAGTCGATCACTTCAATGGAATAAACCCCGGCCAAATATTCCTCACAGATGCGTTGCAAATTGCGCAGCGCAGTCACTGATTTTGGCGTTTGCCCAGCGATGTATAAGCGCAAGGCGTAATGCCCTGGGCTGCCGATGGCGGAAGGATCTATGGGTTGTGTATCAACCATGGTCATTCACCGACTCCTCGGGCCTGGGCCAATTGCCGACGCATGTCATCGTCGGTTTGCAATTGGCGGTATTCATCGTTGTCCAGCAGCGACTCTTCCTGCTCCTGGGCATCCAATGCGGCGCGCATTTCAGCGATCTTGCGTTCCAGCTCGTTGCGGTTGCTCTGCTTCTCGCGCTTGCGCTGTTCGATCAGCTGTTTACGTACCTCAGACTCGCGCCGCTCGCGCGCCTCCTGGTTCAAACGGGCCGACCCTGTGAGTACGCCATGGGGCCCGATATACGGGCTAACCAGGGAGATGCCGCGCTGATCAATGTGATATTCGCGGACCTGGTTGGAATGCCCCATACCGCGCGCCTTGAGCACATGCAGCAGGCGGTTGTATTCACCGTCGGCCTCGACGCTGGAGAGCGAAATCCAGGTATCCATCAACGAGGAAATCGTCCAATCCAAGCCGTCGCGGGTGGTTTTCGCATCGCTCAAGCTGGTAAACACGGCGGTGATATTGCGCTGCTTCAGCAGGTCGACGATGCGCAGCAAGGTGGCGTGCACCTCTGAGCGCGGGCCATTGAACGCGGAGATCGGATCAATGATCACCGTCTGCGGCTTGAACTCGGTTATCTCTCGGTACATGCGCGCCAAGTGCACTTCCAGGCCATACAAGGTCGGCCGCGCAGACTCCACGCGCAGCAAGCCCTTGTCGATATGATCCTTCAGCTTCAAGCCTACGGAGCCGAGGTTACGCAGCAGTTGGCTTTCAGACTCTTCAAAGGAAAACAGCAAGCAGCGTTCGTCACGCTGGCAACTGGCGTTGATAAAGCTTGCTGCAAAGGTGGTTTTGCCGGTGCCGGCCAACCCCGTCACCAGCACGCTGGAACCGCGAAAATATCCGCCGCGATCAAGCATGCGGTCCAAGCCGCTGATGCCGGTAGGCACGATTTCTTCCAAGGCTTCATGGCTAAAGCCGGCCGCCGTAATCGGCATCACCGTCAGGCCGTGCTCATCAATAAAAAATGGGTACTCGTTGGTGCCGTGGGACGAGCCGCGGTACTTGATCACCCGCAAGCGGCGAGTGGTGATCTGCTCGACCACGCGGTTATCCAACAGGATCACGCAGTCCGACACGTACTCTTCAATACCGTAACGCGTCAGCAAACCTTCACCGCGCTCGCCGGTTACCACCGCCGTCACGCCGCGCTCCTTCAGCCAATAGAACAGCCGGCGCAGCTCGGCACGCAGCACGGCGGTGTCTTTGAAGCTGGAAAACAGCGCTTCGATGGTGTCGAGCACCACGCGCTTGGCGCCAATGCTATCGATGGCGTAACCCAGGCGTACAAACAACCCTTCGAGGTCGTACTCGCCGGTCTCTTCGATCTCGCTGCTATCGACATAAACGTGGTCGATGCTCAACAACTTTTGATCGACCAGGGCCTGCAAGTCGTAATCCAACGAGCCGACGTTATCGATCAAGTCCTGGGTGCGCTCCTCAAAGCTCATAAACACACCTGGCTCGCCGTATTGCAGGGCGCCGTTTACCAGGAAGCTCATGGCAAAAAGGGTTTTACCGCAGCCGGCGAACCCACAAACCAAGGTGGGTCTGCCTTGTGGCAGGCCACCAAGGGTGATTTCGTCGAAACCGGTAATACCGGTTGCGGCTTTACTTATTTGTGCAGTGTGCGCAGTGGCGGATGGCATCTCGGCCAATTCAGGTCACCTTTAACAGTGGTGTGTGATCGCTGAAATACCCCCAGGCATCAGCGCCTTACTCACTCCGACTGCGTATCTGCCAAAAAGATCGAATTTTCGTATAGCACCGTGATAGCAAACCCTCACCGGCGCACAGTTGCAGATTGCATGCAGCCACAGCGCAAACCTTGCACTCTGCAAATGACAGGGTGATATCACGAACTTATAACTCGTTGAATTTATTGAAATAATAAAAACAAAAAAACTGGCACGGCAGCTGCTCTAGGTCTACGCATCGAAAAAACAACACGGAGCGCATGCCCATGCAACTGGCGATCAACTACCTGTTTAAATCTTTCCCAGAGCAAAACGTCGCAGTAACCCCGCGCCCGGACGGCACCCTGGTTTTGTCTCTGCAATCCGGCGAGCAGCGGATTACTAAAGTCATCTCCAGCGAAGCGGTGTTCAGCGAAGTAAAAATTAAGGATGTGGTGCGCGATATCCAGCGCGATATGAAATTGGCCGCCGGCGAGTTGAGCTGGAAAGGTGCTGGCGCACAGTGGGTATGGCAACGCCTGCCTACTTACGAGGGCCCAGTGCATGTGACCAAGGCCAAACGTTTGTCGCAACGCCCCTTGGCCCATAGCCGCCCGCATTTGAATGCAGCACTGTCCGCCTGACTCCAGCAGCAAATTGCCCGGCTGCCGAATAGGCGCCGGGGTTTTTTATCTTGGCGGTGGTTGCTTCCCCTCCCCCAGTAATTGCCGTGTCTGCCCTCAAGCTAGGGCGCTGCTTTTTTGTTTCGCGCCTGAAACTGCTTTAGAGCTGCTTGTCTAGCGACCTCATATTCGGCCGACTCTCGCGTCACTTGCTCGCGCCATTGGCCAAGCTCAACGGGTTCGCCAGTTGCCAAGTCGTTTGTGAGGGTGAGTGTTCGGCCTTTGATCAAGGCGATTGCTGGTATCGCGCTGACGAAATCTACTCGGGTAAAGACCGGCACTCTGCTAGTAACCGGCGCCATGCGCTGCTGCTCAATATCCAAGACAACGCCGTTATCCATCGAGTAACCGGCCGGCGCCATGTCGCCATAGAGCAGCACCTTGTTCGGGTCGGCGGTCGGTAGCACGCGGTTTACCCGCAACGGACCTGTGTCGAATAGGCGTGACTGCAAATCCTGCAAGGAGAAAACCAACAGTTGGCCGCGCTCGGTCGCCAGCAGATAGGCGTTGCCATCCGCGCTTAACTCGCTGCGATTAAGCGCATCCCAGTCGTAAGCAAACCCGAGTGTTTGGCCGTCAACCTTACGCAGCAGCTGCGCTTTGGGTGTGCTGTCGCGCATAACCAGCTGCACTTCGATGACCTCGCGCGCGCTCATCAATACATAGTGGTCTGCCTTGCCCGGCACGGGCGCAGCGTTGGCAAACGGCGGCGCAGGCAACTCTGTTTGAATCAGCTCACCGCGGTTGAAGTCGATAAAACTCAGGTACTGGCCGTTCAGGCATGCCGCCGTACGCACGTCCAACCAAGCAAAACGGCAGCCCTGCGTGACTGGCATTTTGCTCAACGTACGCCCGCTCTCAGTATCTTTGATGTATAGCTCGCCCCCCTCACCTTGTTCGCTAAACAGACGACCATTGGCCGACAGCTCACGAACACGCCGCTCAGGGCTTGGGATGCGTACCAGCATCTGGCCGGTGGCAAGGTCGACCACCTGGGCGCTGCTGCGCATATGCAAGATGGCGATGCTGGCGTGGGCGGCGTAGTGCACGAAGTCGATGTTCGCTTCAGCAGTCACCTTAGGCCCTGGTTTCAGCGCCAGCGGTCGCAGCGGCGGTTGGCGCAGAATCAAGCCAATTTCGATCAAGCCAGCCCACTGTGCTAACGCCGCGTCTTGGCGAGCAAAGCAGGTGGGATTGGCCACATGCGCTTGCACGCTGGCAATGCTGTGGTACCAGGACGGCACATAAGTGGGAGCACATTTGAGCAGGCGATAACGCAGGCGCACCTGCAATTGCTCTTGGGCGTTTTGCACGCCGGCCGGATCATCGAAACGGGCAATGTTGTCCAGTCGTGCTTGCAGGTGCGGCGCCAGGGGAAACGCCGCCGCCAGCTTCTCGTCTGCGTCAATCGGGCCGATCTGCTGCGTTATCCAGATGCTCGCGCCATAACCGACACCCGCTATCACCAGGGCAAACACAATCGCTTTGAATAAACTGGGCACAGGTTCGGTTCCTTCCGAATAAATGGCGCGCGTAACCTAGCAGAAACTGCAGCGCCAGCGGCGACAATAGTGCGCCAGTGCACGCGGCCTCAGGCCAGCTGTGCACGCCACTGCTGAAGCTGCGCCAAGGTCGCCGTTGCCCCGCCACACACCACCACCAGCGGCGCCTTGAAGTCGCCAGTTAACGCCGGATCAGCGTTGTACAGCGCCGCCAGCGCCGCCCCGCAGGCCGGTTCAACCAACACACGGTGGTCGTGGAGAAATTGCTCGCAGGCGTTCAGCGCTTGCCCATCGGTTACTGTGGCGCAGCGCACGTTATGGCTTTGGCTGACGGCAAAGGCGTTTTCGCAAACGGCCTTGGCACCCAGCGAAGTGGCGATGCTGGTGATGGCCGGCAGTTCGATACGTTTACCGGCGGCCACCGACTGGGCCAAGGAGTCGGCGCCGACGGTTTCCACCGTAAGCACTGGCAGGTTGCCCAGACCATTGCGTTGCAGCCCGGCGATCACCCCCGACAACAAGCCGCCGCCGCCCACCGCGACTATCACCGAGTCGAACTCGATCCCGGCGCTCACCACCTCGTCAATCAGGCTGCCGTGGCCGGCCCACATTTCGGCGTTATCGAAGGGGTGAATAAACGCGCTGTGCTCATCAAGCAGCGATTGCGCCAGGGCATTGGCTTCCATCCACGAAGCGCCATGCACGATTACCTCGGCACCTTCTTGCTCGATGAGCGCGCGGGCGTGCGCGGTAGCTGTTTCCGGCACCACCACGGTTACCGCAATATTCAGCTGGCGGCCGGCATAGGCCGCCGCAATACCGGCGTTGCCGCCAGAGGATGAAACAAAGCGGGTTTTGCCGGCGCGCGCATAGGTTTCACACACCGCACCAATGCCGCGAATCTTGAACGACCCAACGGGCTGCAACGCATCAAGCTTGAGCCACACGGTTTTGCCGGTGAGCAGGCTCAGCGGGCGCGATTGCAATACGGGCGTGTGGATATGCAGGGGCATGGGCAACCTCAAATACAAATTGGGGTCGCAGAATACCTGCGGTACGCATTGCGTGAACACCCTACGGCGCCGCGAATGCCCTAACCAATGCTGCCCAAACGCGGTGCCGAGGCGCTGATCTCGCCGATCTTTTCCAGCCGCGCGCGGACGATATTGCGGCTGATATTGAGCAACCGCCCGGTTTGCAACTGGTTGCCATGGCAGAAGCGATAGGCCGTACGAAATACGGTTTCTTCGATGTGTTCGTAGAGGTCCGGCAGGTTTTGCTCGAACAAGGCGATCAACGCCGCTTCCAGATCCGCCGGGCCGGCCGCAAGTGGTGCCGAGCCGTGACTGAGCGCGGGGGCTGGAGCGGGCTCATGGCGCACGCCAGAACCGCGCATATCCACCAGGTGCAAGTCGTTGGGCTGCACGCGTTCGTTCCGGCACACCAGCAGGGCATGGTGAATGGCGTTTTCCAGTTCACGGATATTGCCCGGCCAACTATGGCTGAGCAATTTACGCTCGGCCTCTTCGCTCAGGCTGGCGCGTTTGTAGCCCAGGCGCTGGCAGTGTTCTTCCATAAAAAATTCGGCCAGCGGCATGATATCGCCCGGCCGCTCACGCAGTGGCGGCAGGCGGATGGTGGCGACGTGCAGACGGTAGAACAGGTCTTCGCGAAAATGCCCGGCGACCACAGCGTCGGCCAGGTTGACGTTGGTGGCGGCCACCAAGCGCACATTAATCGGGATTGGCGTACGCGACCCCAGGCGCACCACTTCGCGCTCCTGCAATACCCGTAGCAACTTCACCTGCATGTTAAGCGGCAGGTCGCCAATTTCATCAAGAAACAGCGTGCCGCCCTTGGCCGCTTCAAACCAGCCCGCTTTGCTGCTGGTTGCGCCGGTAAAGGCGCCCTTTTCATGGCCAAACAGTTCGCTCTCCACCAGGGTTTCGGCGAAGGCGCCGCAGTTCACCGCCACAAACGGCTCCTTGCTGCGGTTGCTGAGGTTATGAATATGCCGGGCCACCAGTTCTTTACCGGTGCCAGTTTCACCAATGATTAGCGCGTTGGCTTCACTGGGTGCCAGGCGTTCAATGCGGCTGAGCAACTCTTGTGAACGTGGGTCTTTGAAAACCAGCACGGTGGCGCGGACCGATTTAGTCAGTTCACGGGCGTTGGGGTGTGTAAGCAAAGACATAGTGCATACCTGGCAGGCGAAGGGCGCTGGCGGCAATCATGCACGAAGGCGGCATAGATAAAAAAAGTCTTAATTCGTATTTATATATTCCATTTTTATCTACCTAGAAGCACTGCTGCTGCAGCAGCAATCGGTCAGCAATGGCTGCGCGCGCACCAGCATAAAAGCTCGATGCTGCCTAAGAAAGCCCCGTAATTACTGGCCTTAAGCGCCTGGCATGCATTCTGCTCTGAGCCTACCAAGCGCGGATTTACCGCTGCAGAGGAGAACGACATGCACAAACGTTGGCGTAACAGCCTGGCGGCGCTCGCGACCCTGGCCTTTAGCCTGGGCGCGATTGCTGCTGAAAAACCCAGCTCGGTAAAAATCGCCATCGTGGCCTTTACCCAGGGCGGCAAACCCACCTTTGGCGGCATTGCCGGGCGAGTAATTGAAGAGGGTTGGCTGGAGCAGGAACTGGCCAAACAAGGGGTAAAACTGGAGTGGATCGCCCTGCCCCATGCCGGCGCCGGGCCGCAGATTAACGAAGGGTTTACCAACAACAGCATCGACTTCGCCGTGCGTGGCGATTTGCCGTCGGTCATTGGCGGCGCCGGCGGCGTGCCCGGCAAGCTGATCGTGCCAGGTGGTAGCGGCAACAATGTGTACGTGGTGGTGCCGGCTGGCTCCGAGGCAAAAAGCATCGAAGACCTCAAAGGCAAACGTGTCGCGCTGCACCGTGGGCGGCCGTGGGAATTTGCCTTTACCAACTTCCTTGCTAGCAAAAACCTCAGCCTGGCCGACTTCAAAATCGCCAACCTCAACCCGCAAGTGGGTGCAGCGGCCGTATCGGCAGGCAAGGTTGATGCGGCGGTATTGCTCAACGATGCCTATGCGTTGGAAGACAAAGGGGTCGGCAAGATCATCTGGTCCACCAAACAGGGCGACAAGTCTTGGCGTCTGGTCTCGGACCTGTGGGGCACCGACACCTTTATTCAGCACTACCCCGACATCACCCAACTGCTGGCCACGTCTTGGGTAAAAGCCGCCTGGTGGATTTCCCAGGAACAAAATCGCGACGCGTATTACACCTTGTCGTCTAAAGCTGGCACTGCAGAAAGCGTGCTGCGCCGCGACGACCAAGGCGACCCGGTGGCCTGGAAAGAGCGCTGGGCGCCGAAAAGCGACGCCCAACTCAAGGCCCACTACCAAGCCCTGGCCCACTACGCCTTGGAAAATAAATTGGTGCGCGAAGAAGTGGACCTGAGCAAATCGTTCGACACCCGTTTTACCAATCAAGCGTTGATCAATCTGCATTTGGAAGACTACTGGCCGAGCTTGAAAGGCCAGGTTAGCGCCAATCCGTAAACCGAGTGGTGCGCACCTGTGCGCACCATGACCAGCGCCTTAACCTCGCGGGCACCGCACCAGCGCCCCTGCCTTACTCGCCACTAAAAAAACATTAGGAAATTCAGGATGAAACTGCCACGCCGTTTTGCGCGCGCAGGGGCCCCGCTCGCCCTTGTTTTAACTGCTCTGTCGTTACATGCCTGGGCGGACACCCACGCACCCAAGCCCAATCCACTGCAAGGCGATGGCCGCGTGTCGGCCTTCTACACCTGGGAAACAGCCATTCCCGCTGCCCCCGGCAAGCTGCTGCGCAGTGAGCCGCTCGACGCGACCCTGAGCCTGGCTGGCGCGGCCAGCCAACAGCGGATTCTCTACACCTCCACCGATGGCATCGACGGCAAAACGCCGATTGTGGTGTCTGGCGCGTTGTTTCTGCCTAAGGGCGCGGCACCGGCAGGCGGTTGGCCCGTGGTGTCGTGGGGGCACGGCACGGTAGGCGTGGCCGACGTGTGTGCACCTTCCTGGCAGGGCCGCTCGATTCGCGATGTGGACTATTTGAATGCCTGGCTCAAAGAAGGCTACGCCGTGGTTGCCACCGACTACCAAGGCCTCGGCGTGCCTGGCGGCCACCCGCTGCTGAACAGCCGTGCGGCGGCCTACGGCATTCTTGATGCGGCCAAAGCCGTGGTTAATGGCAGCCAAGGTCTGGCCAACAAAGTGCTGATTGTCGGCCAATCTCAAGGCGGCGCGGGCGCCTTTGCTGCCGCCGGTTATGCCCCGGACTACAGCCCCGAGCTCGGCGTAAAAGGCACGGTCGCCACCGGCGTGATCTATAAAATCACCGACAGCAAAAACCGCCCAGCCAAAGACCCGAACAAGGTCGATGAAACCCTCGCCTACGGCTTTTACACCCAACTCGCGCAGCAGCAATACGACCCAAGCATCACGCCCAGCGACTACTTCACCGAAGAAGCCCTGCCGTTGGTAGAACAGGCACGCACCAGTTGCTTATTCGCCCTGGAAGGCGACACGGTATTTACCGCTCGCACCCCAGCCAACACCCAGAAAAAACCAACGCCTGAAGCGGCAGCGAAACTCAAACCCTGGGTACAAGCCATCGACTTCCCGACCCTGAAAGCGCCGCAACCGATCTTTATCGGCGCCGGGCAAACCGACCCCAGCACCACCGCGGCCAGCCAGAGCGCATTGTCCAAAGACGCCTGCGCCGCTGGCAGCGTAATCGAAGCCCATATCTACGCTGGGCTTGAACACAGCGGCACGGTCAATGCCTCGTTGAAAGACTCCATTCCCTTTGCTCGCAAAGTGCTGAATGGCGAGAAAATCAAGCCGATCTGCGATCCCACGCCGCAGTGATTTGCCTGTAATACCGCGCACCTGGGTGCTGGCCTGCGCGGGGACGACGGACGTTTTCAGGCCCCTCTTGGTCATCCCCGCGCAGGCGGGGATTCCGGTGCGCCGATGCATCATTAGCCGCCGATTCGTCTTTGCTGCCCAGTTGCTTCCACAGCAACACCCGCCTGTTTCCCCGCCAACAACCACCCTCCTGAAAACCCCGAAAACCCGCGCCCCACAGGCCCTCCACGCTTCTGGCACGAAACCCGCTGAAGCACCCTCACGCATCGACTTTTCATGGTTGATGTACCAACCAGAGGCCTGCCCATGAGCATCGAATTCTTCACCCGCCTGCCGTTACACGGCGAAACCCAGTTCCTTCCCGGCGACCCACGCAACCGTGGCGACTGGTCGAACAACCCGGCCAGCACCGGTGCTGTTTCCACCTTCGACGCCGAAGACGATTTCACCTATATCGACTACCTGGCCCAGATCGCCCGCGCTGCGGAGATCAACCGTTTTGGCGGCGTGCTGATGGTCAACGCACCCGGCGGCGAAGAGCCATGGACGGTGTGCTCGCTGCTGGTTCGCGAAACCCGCAAGCTAAAGTTTGTCACCGCTTTCCAGCCCTACCATTTTTCACCGTTTGCCGCCGCGCAAATGGCCGCGACGTACCAGCGCGCTTCGCGCAATCGTTTGGTGTGGAACATCATCAACGGCGGCTCGGAAGTGATTCAGCGCCAGGTCGGCGACTTCACCGAACACGACGACCGCTACCTGCGCGCCAGTGAATTCCTCGATGTGGTCAAAGGCTACTGGCACAACGAACAGTTCCATTACAGCGGTAAGTACTACAAGGCCGAAGGCGGAGGTATGCGCGGCCCGCAGAAAAAAGCCGAGCTGCCCCTGATCTGCACCGCGGGCTCTTCAGAAGCGGCCCGCGAACTAGCCGCCAAGCATGCCGATTACTACCTGATGCGCGCCGAGCGCCCGGAAGATATCCGCGCGTTGATTGACGACGTGCGCGCCCGTGCGCAGAAGTACGGCAACACCAGCATTCGCTTTGGCTTGTCTATCGACGTGATCACCCGCCCCAGCGAAGAAGAGGCCCTTGCCGAAGCCAAACGCTTCTTCGATGAAGGCTTGGCCAAAGGCGTGGTCAAGGCGCTAGCCGCCCACTCCGGGCTGCGTTCGGCGCGCAAGTTGAGCTTCGAGCATGAGTACGCGGAAAAAGGCGATACCCAGGCCTACGACGATTTCTTTATCTACCCCAACGTCTGGTCGGGCTTCGGCTATATCGGCCTGCCACCAGGTGTGGCGTTGGTAGGCAGCTACCAGAACGTGGTCGAGCGGATTCGTGAATACAACAGCGTCGGCATCGACCTGTTCTTCCTCGCCGGCTACCCGCACCTGGAAGAAACCTACCGATTGGGCGAGCACATCCTGCCGCACTTTCGTCACGAGCGTGCCGCGCTAAGCCGTGGCTCGGATCAGCCAGTTGCCCTGCATTCGGTCAATGGCGGCGCCTAAGGAGCTTTAACGATGTCCATTGAATTTGTCGGCATGGTGTTCCCCAGCCAATGGTCTGAAACCAAAGGCCCGCGCAGCGCCGGGTTTGATCTTGGCTACCTGCGCCACCACGCCCGCGCCCATGAAGCCGCAGGCTTTGACCGCGTACTGATTGCCAGCGGGCCTGGCGGTGCGGACAGCTTGCAAATCGCCGCCTACGCTGCCGCGCAAACCGAGCGCTTGGGCTTTATGGTTGCCCATCGTCCGGCACTGACTTCGCCGACCGTGGCGGCGCGTTCGTTCGCCACCTTGGACCACACCACCGGCGGCGGACGCATTCGCTTGCACGCCATTACCGGCATTACCGCCGAACCTGGAGAAGGCGATTTTCTGCTGGATAAAACCGAGCGTTACCAACGCACCGACGAGTATCTGGAAATCGTCAGACGCACCTGGGCCGCGGAAGAACCGTTTGATTTCGACGGTAAGTATTTCCAAATCAAGGGCGCGTTCTCGCCGGTCAAACCGGCGGGCACGATCCCCATCTCCTTTGGTGGCTCCTCGGACATCGCCTATCAAATCGCGGTAAAACATGCGGATTTGTATGCGCTGTGGGGCGAGCCATTGACTGGTGTCGCCGAGCAAATTGCCAAGCTGCGGGCGGCGGCGCAAGCGGCAGGAGTGGCGGCGCCACGGGTAAGTTTGTCGGTGCGTTTGATTCTGGGCGCCACGGAAGAACTCGCCTGGGAACGGGCGCGGCAGATACTCGCCGAGATCAAACAGAACCCTCAGTTTGCCGAAGGTAGTCCATGGTCCAAGCGGATTAAAGGCACTGGTTCAGAGCGATTGTTAGCCGCTGCGGCGGCGGGTGATCGGCATGATCGTGCGCTATGGATGCCGACGGCTACGGCGGTGGGTGCGTATGGCGATACCACAGCGTTGGTAGGCACACCGGAGACGGTGGCTGAGGCGCTGTTGGATTATGTGGATTTGGGCGTAACCACGTTTTTGAATCGGGGTTACGACCCGCTGTATGACACCGTGGATTATGGCCGCTGGATTATTCCGGCAGTGCGCGAGGAGGCGCGGCGACGCCAACTAGCCCAAGTTAAGAGCGCCTAACGACAGCCGCGCCCGTAACCGTAGGGCCGCCCCGGTGGCTCCTACGGTTACCCTCGGTTTCAGCCGCGTGCTTTCAGCAACTCCCTAGCCGCCTGCAACGGCCGCGCATCCACCCAGCCATGCAGATCAAAATCCCTCTCTAAAAATCCATGCAGATTCAAAAAGTCCTTCTGGATCTGCAAAAAACCCACCCGCTCTTGCGACAGACTTGGCGCAAGCGATTGATGAAAGTTGCCGCGATACGCGTCAGCCACTCCCTGGCTCCCTGCTTTGGTTTCACTCTCCAGAATGCTGAATAACTCGGCTCGATTAGCACTGGCCCAATCCGCTGCACGCACGGTTTGCGCGAGAAAGCGCACGACCAGATCAAAGTGGTTGTCGAGTAAGTCCTGATGCACGGTGATCGGCCGGGGGGTGCCGTTGTTGATGCGTTGGTGTGGTTCGGCGATCAGGTCGAGGTCGATACCCACCACCAGCCCTAACCGGCGTGCAGCGTCGGCAGCCGAAGCGCCTTTCACATACACGGCGTCGACATTGCCTTTGACCAGATGATCAAGGCCAGACCACAGCCGCTGCAGGTTTTCCTGAGGCGTGGGGGCGCCCTCTTGTGCGGTCAGCGCCACTTCCACCAACTGCACATCATCAAACCCCAAACCCGCCAACGACAAGGCGCCTTTGTAGCCATGCAGGCTCATGGCGCGGGCGATGCTGCCAGCACGTGTATCCGCCCACGCCGGCAAGGCCAGGCGTTTGCCTTTGAGGTCAGCCGGGCCGCGAATGCCCGAGTCTGGGCGGACCAGAATGGTTTGCCATTCTTCAATCCAGGTCAGGCCAATCAGCCGACTCGGCGCACCGGCAGCGCGCGCCGCCAGCGCCGGCACGTTGCCGCCCTCACGAAACAGCCCAGGTAGGTCGTGGTCGTAGTGGTGGCGGCCGAGTTGCCGGGCTTCTTGCAGGGTATCGACCGGCAAACCATCGGCAGCGAACTCTTCGCTAAGCCAACCGAGTTTGTAGGCGATGCCCGAGGCCGTCGGCACCGGGCAGCGGGTGAACCAGATTTTTTCTAAGGCTTGATCGTTGGCGACAGCAAGGGTGGACATAAAGAAACTCCGGGCATTGGAAACGTGTAAGCCCTAGTGCAGCGCTCATGCCAACGCCGGTAGCCCGCGTGCCGTGGGCGTTTGCGCCGAGCATTGCTGCATTGCCAACACCCCCTGCTGCTGCACGGGCAGTAAGCCGTCCTTATCCTGCTGCCACAGCAGCACATGCCGACAGCAAACAGCGGTGCACAGCACGTCCTGCATGGTGTGCAGACCCATGGCACAGAATCTGCTCTCACCCCTGCCAACGACCATGCCGAGCCCGGCATAGACAGACCATGAGGTGAGTTATGAGTGAGGCCGCACGCACGTTCGCGACGCCAGCCAGCGCGGTATTGATCAGTGAAGAACAGGCCATTGCGGTGGCCAAGGAAATTGCTCAGGAGATCGCCGCTATCGCCGCCGACAGCAGCCAGAATGGCCAACTGCCGCATCGTCAGGCGCAGTTGCTGTCCAGCAGTGGGTTAACCGCCATTGGTGTACCGAAACAGTTCGGTGGCCTGGGTGCCTCGGTGCAGACCATCGTTGAAACCGTGCGCATTATCTCGGTGGCCGACGGCGGCGTGGGTCAGCTGCTGCAGATTCACAACGTCATGCTACGCGGCATTTTGCAGGGCTATAGCGATGCGGTGCGCGACCGTTTGATCGCCGATGTACTGGCCGGCAAACGCTTCGGCAATGCCTTGGCCGAAGTCGGCGGAAAAAACAAATTCGCCTTGAAAACCCGCGTTGAGCGCCGCGCCGACGGCAAGCTGGTATTGAATGGCAGCAAGTTTTACTCCACCGGCTCGTACCTGGCCGAATGGATTTCCCTGACCGCAGCATCCGATAACGGCGGCGCGGCGGTACTGCTCAACCGAAATACGCCGGGCCTGACCTTGCTCGATGACTGGGATGCCTACGGGCAGAAAAACTCGGTCAGCGGCACGGTGATTTTCGACAATATCGAGCTGGACGAAGACTACGTGATCTATCGCCAAGGCCCGATGAAGCGCACCGGCCTGACCTTCCCACAAATTCTCCACGCGGCCATCGACACCGGCATCGCCGCCGGCGCCCTGGAAGCTGGCGTGCACTACCTCAACAACAACGCGCGGCCGTGGGTAGAAAGCGGTGTTGAGCACGCCAATGAAGAGCCGCACATCATCAAACAGATTGGTGAATACGCGGTGGCGTTGCGCGCGGCTGAATCGCTTCTACGAGATGCCGCGCGGGTGTTTGATGCCCATGAGCAAGACCCGGAAAACAAAGCGCTGCAGGACGAGCTGATTCTCTCCGTGGCCACCGCCCGGGCCCACTCCGACAGCGCCTCGCTGAAGATATCCAGCGATATCTTTTCGCTGCTGGGTGCCAGCTCCTCGTTGCTCAAGTGGAACCTCGATCGCTTCTGGCGAAACGCTCGTGTACACACCACCCACGACCCGATTCGTTGGCGCTTGCACCATGTGGGCAATTACTACCTCAATGGCGTGGATCCGGGCGAATACACCGCCATTCTTAACGCCAAGCAGGCCGAAGGCGCGGCGAAAAACTAGACCAACAAACAGGGCGCCTTCGGGTGCCCTGTTCCGCTAGCGCACCGCTAAGCCAGCGACAATTCGCGCAACGCGGCAGTGGCCAAAAATCCAGACCGTGAGGCATAACGGCGATCTTTATTGACCTTTTCGTCGATGCGCAGAAGCAGGTTCTCCGGCAGCGTAGCGTTAAACCGAACCGCCTTTCCCAGGTAGGGAGTGACATCGAACTCCACCACCGCCCACACGCCCCCGGCATAGTCGGGATTGTCGAGATGCACGTCGATCGCTTGCGCTTGCGGCAGCGGATCGCCATCTGCGACCAATCCTTCGAAGTGCAGCGCCAGGGCTTCCAGCGTGTTGTCCAGCGCTTGCGCCGCGCTACCACCCGCGGAAAAACAGCCCGGCACATCCGGTATACACACCCCATATTGCGACTCAGGGTCTTTGTGCAGCACAACTGGAAATTTCATTTTAAAAACCTCGATCAATTTACCGAGCTAGCGAACCCGTAAACCTGAACTCATCTAAGGCCAGCGGATTTCAAGATGCTCTGAACCGTCCCTATGGGTATTTCCGTTTTAGGGTGGGGAACTGTCACCCTCCCAGGCTTTCTCGAATGTTTGAACTGATGGTGACTACCCTTCACGGCAATCAAGTACCAACCATCCTCCTTGATCAACTCTATAACCTCGCGACTGCGCATCCTTGCCTCCATTCAGGCGCGCAATAGTGTGTACGGTACACACCGCAAGTACTGTACGCAACCTGGATGTACACACTGCACACACCCGTGCAACGAGCGCTGTACTACGCCAACGGCATTCTCGATAGCACGCTCTGGAAATTACGTAAGATGCCCGCTGTTCAAATCACGAGACCCAGCCATGAGTAAGTACGTTGTCGATGCTAACTACCGCTTTGTTGCGGCCTACCAGGAAGTTAATGCACGCATCAGTCAACGCCAGCAGGCGTTAACCCTGTATGTGTCGTTGGTGGTCAGTTTGCTGGCAGCCTTAGTGGCGTTGAAGCCGGGTGCCAATGGCGGCGAGTTGCCGATTGAGTGGTTGGTGCTGGGCTTTCCGGTGGCATCGACCAGCCTGGCGTTTCTTAACTACAAAGCCGAACGGGCAATCACCAACTTACGGCGTTTTCTCGCCACCCTTGAACAGCTGGGTGATGTGCATGAGCAGTTGCCCAGCTACAACACCGACCCGCAATGGGCGCAGGGCGCGAACAAAGCTCGGCGCTTTCATGACTATGCCAGTGCGGTGCTGGTGGCAGGCGGGAACGCCATTGGTTTAGGTGCAGTGTTGAAGATTTACCCGGAGCGGATTGCTGAAAATCCGCTGGTGATTTGGGTGAGTGCCGGTGTGGCGGTGGCCTCGTTGTTGTTGCTGTTGGCCACGCCGTATTTGAGTTACAAGCCGAAAGTGGCGTGACCCCTTCCCCCTCACCCTATCCCCGAGGGCTGAGGTGAGGGGGCTCACCGGCCTCAGGCAACCTGCTCCAACAATTTTTTCCCCTGCGGCCACAACCCGGTCATTTTCCATTGTTGTTCCAGTACACCCGGGCCGAATTCTTGCGAGCCGCCAAGGTTTTCTGCCAACGCCTGGAAGTAGGCACCCTCTTCGATCAGCAAAATCAGCTTGGCCACCTGAATAACGCTTTCCCCCCAGAATGTCGCGCCGCCATTGGCTTCCAGCAAGGCGGGGATATTTGCATCACGGTTTAACGTTTCAACAATAAAGTCCGATTCAGCCTGGGTGCGGTCCAGGTACAGCGGCAGTTCGCGCGCCAGGGTTACCCGTTGCGAGGCGGCGTAACGCAGTGGCAGTACACGGTGCGCACCGGCCCAACCTCCCAGATAAGGGGTGTGCACATGGGCGACCACGTTTACGTCGGCACGCTCGCGCAGCACCTGGCCATAGCGCTTGCCGCTGCCGGCTTCTTTACTCTCGCTTAGTGGCGCGCCTGAAGGCAGGGCTTCATCCAGGTGTACAACCCCGTCGTAACTCACCACCGATACCGCAACCTTTTGCTCATCAGCCCATGGGCTAGGTGCCCGCAGGGCCACAACCAGGTCGGTGTCCGGCAGGCGCACATAAGCTTGCAAGGTGTTGGTCGCAGTCAAGGTGCGGGTTTCTTGCAGCACACGAAAGGCTTTGGCGAAGTCGCGTTTGGCCTGGGCAACAAAGTCGAGCTGGCTGGCATTGAGAGTGGTCTGACTCATGGTGCGTCCTTATGGATGGCGCCACTGGGTTAGTGGCCATAACGGGCATAGAGCAGAACTTGTGCCAGCCGCCCTCGCCCCACTAATCACGGGTGCTTCAGCCCGCAGAGCGCGCCACAAGCGCAGCGCCTGTTGCCCGCCAAGCACGAAACTGCTGCCGGACTGCTGCTGGATCAGCAATTGTTCTATAAGCGCACACCTGCAAACATCGCCAAGCCCTACACCACGGGCCTTACAGCCTACTCACCGGGCGTGGCATGGGCGTTGCAATCCTGCTGCCAAGGCTTCCCCGACCCTCGTCACGGGGGAGACAGCCACCGAGTAGGAGCAGCAATGAGCACTGAATTCTTCTGGCGTTTGCCACTGGGCACCGATGGCCCGCAGCTAAGCACCGATAACCACAATCGCGGCGCCCATAACCACCGCCCAGGCAATATCGCCCCGGGCCGTTTGCCCAATGGCGAGCCCGATGATTTCACCTATATCGATTACATCGCCCAGGTAGCAAAAGCTGCCGAGTTGGCCGGTTTTGAAGGCGCCTTGCTGCCCACTGGGCCTGAGCCATGGATTGTCGCCGCCGCACTGGCCCGCGAAACCCGGCGCATCAAGTTTCTGATCGCCTTCCAGGCCACCTGGACCCTCCCCGCCTACGCCGCTCAGCAAGCTGCCATTCTGCAAAACCTCAGCCGTGGCCGCCTGGACTGGAACATCATCACCGGCGGCAACCCAGCCAGCCAACGCGCCAATGGCGACTACCTGGAGCACGACCTGCGCTACAAGCGCACCGGCGAATTCCTCGATGTGATTCAAGGCCTGTGGGAGAACGAAAAGTTCTCTTACGACGGCGATATCTACAAGCTGGACAACGGCGCGCTTCCGCCCGGTCTGCACAACGAACGCAAGCCGGGCGTGTACTTCTCCGGCTTCTCGGATGCCGCGCTGGACGTGGCCGCCAAGCACGCCGACGTTTACCTAAACTGGGCCGAGCCGGTGGACAAGCTCAAGCCGCATATTGAGCGCGTGCGTGAGCTGGCCGACAAGCAAGGGCGCACCGTGCGCTTTGGTTTGCGCGTCGACCTGTTTGCCCGCGAAACCGAAGAAGCAGCGTGGCGTGATCTGAAGGCGCAATACGATCGTCTGGCCAGCAAAAGCAGCGCCCTGGTGAAAAACTTCAGCAGCGGTTCCGACTCGGTCGGTGGCGCGCGGCAAACCGCTTACCACCAGAACGTCGACCGGTTTGAAGACCTGATTCTGGGGCCAAACCTGTGGGCCGGTTTTGCCAAAGCCAAGCCCGGCCCAACCGTGGGTTTGGTCGGCAGCCACGAGAACATTGCCGAGCGCTTGGTGGAGTACCGCGATGCCGGCTTCTCGACCTTTATCCTCGCCGGCAATCCGCACTTGGAAGAAGCCCTGCGCATTGGCCAGGAAGTGCTGCCGCTGGTGCATCAACGCCCGGCCGTCACCGCTGCTGAAAAACTGAAGGTGAGCGCCTGATGCCGACTTCTGATAAGCAAACGCCGGTGAGCCAACCGCTCGATACGCTTTGGTACACCCGTTGTCCCGTGCCCACTGGCCTGGGCATTGCCGTGCAAAAAGGCTGGTTGGGGGAAACCCTGGACGCCCTCGGCACCCGCGTGCAGTCCATGCGTGAGTCCGACAGCCAAGCCGTGCGTGAATCGCACTTCGACCACAGCCTGCAAAACTCCGTGCGCCATGGCGGCAATATCCCCGCCATCTGGGCGCGCGCCAGTGGCCGGCAGACCCGTGTGATTGGCTTGTCATGGGCCGATGAAATGCAGCTAATCCTCACCCGTCCCGACAGCGGCATCAAAACCGTTAAAGACCTAAAAGGCCGCTCATTCGGCTTGCCGGATTGGGCCAATGCGCAAATCGACTTCACCCGGGCGCAAGCCCTGCGCGGTTTGGAAAACGCGCTGAAATTGGAAGGTTTGGACGTCAAAGACGTTGAATTGGTGGACTACCGCTACGGCGGCACGTTTAGCGACCAACGCGTCACCGAACAAGCCGGCACGCCCTTCTCGGGCAGCACGTCGCACCGCGCCGAAGGCCGCAACGCCGAGCTGCTCGGTCTGCTGCGCGGTGAAGTGGACGCGATTTTCCTCAAGGGTTCCAGCGCCGCACAACTGGCCCACGATCTCAATCTGTTTACCGTAATCGACACCGGCTCCCACCCCGAGCCGTTGATTCGTTCCAACAATGGCACGCCGCGTACCCTCAGCGTTGACCAGCATTTACTCGACCAGCATTACGACGTTGCCGTGGGCATTCTCGATGCCGTACTGCGCGCTGAGCATTGGGCCTGGCAGCACCCGGATGACACCCGCCGCTACCTGGCCCGCGAAACCAATAGCAGCGAGCACTGGGTACGCGTGGCCTATGGCGACGACGCCCATCAACGGCTGACAACCGAACTTGCCGACAGCGCCATTAGCGCCCTGCAAGACTTCACCGCGTTCCTGCATCGCTGGAATTTCATTGCCCAGCAGTTTGACGTGCGCGACTGGATCGATGCCCGACCGCTAGACACCCTGCGCAGCGCCAACGCTGCGTTGGCTGGCTAATCGGCCGGGCTCACGTGGATTTCTTATGAGCACTCTCGACACCCTTTGGTACACCCACAGCCCCGTGCCGACCGGCCTGGGTATTGCCGCGCAATCCGGGCGTCTGGCCGAAGCCTTTCGCCCATTTGGCACGCGTATTCAGTCGCTGCGTGAATCCAGCGAGCGCGAAGTGCGCGAGGCCCACTACGACCATCACTTGCAAAATTCAGTGCGCCATGGCGGCAATATTCCCGCCATCTGGGCCTATGCAGCGGGCGTTGAAACCCGCGTACTGGGCTTATCGTGGAGTGATGAAGTGCAACTGATCCTCACCACCGAGGACAGCGGCGTACGTAGCATTCGCGACCTGAAAAACCGTCGCTTCGGCGTGCCGAAATGGGCCAACGTACAGATCGACTTCACCCGCGCCCAGGCCCTGCGTGGCCTGGAAAACGCGTTAAAGCTTGAGGGCCTGGAAGTACGCGACGTCGAGTTGGTCGACTACCCCTACGGTGGCACCTACAGCGACGAACAAAAACACCACCTGTATGGCTCGGAAGTCACGCTGAACAATGGCCGCCATACCCGGCGCAATAACGAACTGATCGGTTTGCTACGCGGCGACATCGACGCGATCTTTCTCAAGGGCGCCCACGCCGTACAACTGGCTAACGAGTTCGGCCTGCGCGTGGTGGTCGACACCGGCTCGCACCCCGACCCGTTTATCCGCTGCAACAACGGCACACCGCGCACCTTGACCGTGGACATCAACTTGCTCGAAGAGCACTTCGATGCGTCGGTGCGCATTGTCGATACCGTGCTGCGTACCGAGCAATGGGCCTGGGCCAACCCGGATGAAACCCGCCGCTTTCTTGCCCGTGAATTGAACACTAGCGAATACTGGGTAACGGCGGCCTATGGCGAAGATGCCCATCGCCGCTTGCGCACCAATTTTGATGAACGCTCGATTCACTGCCTGCAAGATTTCACCGATTTCCTCCATCGCTGGGAGTTTATTCCACGGCGTTTCGATGTGCGTGACTGGATCGATACCCGCGTACTGGAACATGTAATCGGCGCCACCAGCCGCCGGGCTATTTAAGCCTGCTGCTGGAGCAACAGCGCTAATTAGTTGCTTCTCCAGAAGCACCCTTGCAGCAACTTTTGTTGCACCTTTCCCAGGCAACCTCTGCAGCCTCTTCTGATTAATTGGAAGCCGATGCAAAGGTTGCTTTTTTATGCCTTGATGTTTTTTTTAATTACCCATAAAACCCTTATTTATCAGATACTTACTTAATTAAATCAAAACCGCAAAAACCATTAAAAGGTATTGGCACACTCCCTGCTATCTGCCCTTCAACAATGCAATTAATCACCACCACTCAAGAGCGAAATGCCATTCGCCGAGTACTGCGTTTATTGACTGTTGTCCGGGAGGGAACATGCAAAAAATCAATCCAATCACCAAAGGCATCTGGCTGGCTTTTGTACTTAGCAGCGTCGCTACCAGCGGCCACCTGCTTGCCGCAGAAAAGCCGGCTAGTGATACCAACTCCAGCGCCGAAACTGATGCCACGCCAGTCCTCAAGACCGTCACCGTAACAGCCCAGCGCAAGGAAGAAACCTTGCAGGAAGTACCAGTGGCGGTGTCTGCGGTTAACGGCAGCAGCATCACCCAGGATGGCGTTCGCGCCATGGGCGATATCACCACCTTCGTGCCCAATGCTGCGGCGAAAAACCCCGATGGTGACGGCCGTCCGCGTTGGTATATCCGCGGCTTGGGAACCGGTGATACCGGTGCATCGACGGTCTACCCAGTGGGTATTTACACCGACGACGTTTACCAGAACTCGCCGATCGGTGGCGGTGGTCCGCTGTTCGATCTGGAACGCATCGAAATTCTGCGTGGCCCGCAGGGCACGCTGTACGGCAAAAACACCACAGCCGGCGCAGTAAACGTAATCTCGAAAAAACCCACCTTTGATACCGAGCCTGATGGCTACGCCACACTGGGTTTCGGGACCAAGAATGAGCGCATCGTTAACGGCGCCGTTGGCGGCTCGCTGGTGGACGACAAACTTGCTGGCAGGGTGTCGATCTACTCCGAGGAGCGCGACGGCTTTACCCGCAATGAAACCGCTGATCAGAGCTATGGCGACGTTAATAAAAAGGCCGTACGCGTGCAGTTTTTGGCCCAGTTGACGCCTGATCTCGAAGCGCTGTGGAAAATCCATGGCCGTGAATACAAAGGCGATGGCAGCAGCGGTTCACTGCCGGTGGGCAAGTACTACAACGGACTGTACCAGCGCCCCAGTGGTCGCAAGATTGAGCTGAACGTCAACGAGGACTACAAGCTCGACCATAACGGCACCGCGCTGACGCTGAACTATCACCTGGGTGACTACACCCTGACGTCGATTACCGCTTACGACTACCTGCGCAACCAGTCGCTGGTCGACGCCGACTACAACCCCTACGAGGTGGCTGGCCGTACCGACACCGATAACGAATACAAGCAATACAGCCAGGAGTTTCGTATCGCCTCGCCGCAGCAGGAAAGCCTGCGCTGGTTGCTCGGCAGCCACTATTTCCACGAAGACCTCGACAGCTCCGCCGTGCGCACCGTGGTACCCGGCAGGCTCGCCAGCGGTGCCACCAACCAAGGGCCAACCACGACCGTGTACCGCGATCTCAACTACGACCATAAAAACGACAGCTTCGCCCTGTTCGGTAACCTGACCTACGATTTCACCGATGACTTCACCGTTACCGGAGGCCTGCGCTGGACGACTGAAGAGAAGGACATCGACCTTAACCTCACCCAACTGCGCCGCGTTGGCGGTGTGCTGGTGCCAGTGGCCGGAGCAGTCAACAACGGCAGCGTTAGCGAAGACAAAACCTGGAACGCCTGGACCTACGACCTCACCCCGGAATACCGCATCAACGACAACGCTCGGGTGTATTTCCGTTATGCCCACGGCTTCCGTTCTGGCGGTTACAACACAGGCTTAACTGGCGGCCTGAACGGCTTCACCACAGTCGACCCGGAGGAGCTCGACTCCTACGAGCTGGGCCTGAAAACCGAATGGCTAAACGGCCGAGTGACGGCTAACGCAACGACGTTCTACTACGACTACAGCGACATCCAAACCAACGTGCTGAAGTACGACAACAACGTGTTGACCAGCGTGCTCACCAACGGCGCGAAGGGCGAAGTGTGGGGTGCCGAACTGGAAGTTGAAGCTCAGGCCACCGATTACCTGCACCTGCGTGCCGCGCTGTCGCACCTGAACACCGAGTTCACCGACTTCAAGGACGACAGCGGCGACTACAGCGGCAATAAGTTTGTACGCTCGCCTGAACAGGTGATTTCCCTGGGTGCCGACTACACCTTCCCGCTGGGCGGTGCCGGCAAGCTTGTAGCGGGCGCGGATGCCAGCTATCGCGGCAAGGAATACTTCGTCGCCACCCGTGAAACCAGCCTCGACAAAACCCTCAGTCAGCCGCACTACACCCTGGCCAACGCGCGCCTAACCTGGTCCAACCACGACGACAAGCTGAGCGTCACTGGCTTTGTTAACAACCTCACCGACCGTCGCTACCAAGTACACGGCCGTCCAAACGGCACAGCCGGGCAATACGTCATCACCTACGGCGACCCACGCACCGTTGGCGTAAGCGTGACCTCGCGCTTCTGATAACCGCCGGCAAGACAAAAAACGGAGCGAGTGATCGCTCCGTTTTTTTTATGGTTCCCCCCACCATCCTCAGTTCCGAATCGTCGGCCTGCCGTCGACGCGGCAATGCCAGAGAGAGACCGCGAGACACGCGTCATCCCCGCGCAGGCGGGGGTACAGGGGCGGACACACTGCGTTTCTCCTGCTGCCGTACCAACACCCCCTGATGGCCATTCAGCAACCCACGACACGTCGCCGTCAAAATCTGCTTATTTACCTTAAATAACTCGTATATCTATTTGTTTTTAAAGCTATTTAAAAATACAAAACCTACACAAAAGACTGGCACAGCCATTGCTCTAGCGAGACTACACACGCACAAAAAGGGACAACCCGTGAGCGTTCGTACTTAACGTTTTACTCATAGGGATAACCAGGATGTTTCGTTTAAATCTGCTTACCGCTGCCGTGGCTGTGGCGCTGTCCAGCCTTAGCCTTCCCGCCGCGGCTGCGGCAAAACCCAGCGCGGCGAGTGACCCGCAACTGGATACCGTGGTGGTGGTTGGCACTCGTCGCAGCGATGTCACGGCGCTAGAAAGCACGGCTCCCGTGGATGTGATTAGCGCAGAAAAGCTGCAGCAAACCGGAGCCCAGGATCTATCCGGCGCGCTGACGGCGCTATCGCCTTCATTCAGCTTTCCACAGTCGCCGCAGGGCGCTTTCGCCGGTTCTATTGCTCAAGGCGCGTCGTTGCGCGGCCTGGCCTCCGACCAAGTGCTGGTGTTGGTCAACGGCAAACGCCGGCACACCAGCGCCAACCTCACACGCCAAGGCTTGGTGAACGGCCGCGGCACCGCGCCGGTGGACTTGAGCCTGATTCCTTTGAGCGCCATTCAACGGGTGGAAATTCTCCGTGACGGCGCCGCCGCGCAATATGGTTCGGACGCCATCGCCGGGGTGATCAATATCGTGCTCAAAGAAGATGATCACGGCGGCAGTGTTGGCTACCGCTTTGGCGGCTACGACAAGGGCGATGGCATTCAGCGCAAACTCAGTGGCTGGAAAGGTTTTGCCTTGCCCAATGATGGGTTTATCACCGCCAGTTTTGACGCGGGCAGCCAAGACCCGGCCAGCGACACCAACCCGGATAACCGGCTGTTCTACTCCACCTCTACCAGCATCAACACCCCGCGTGAACAGAACGATGCCAACCGAACATGGCGCTGGGGCTCAGGCAACGTCTCGGACAACTACAACTTCTTGCTTAACAGCGAAATCGGCATTGTCGACGGCCTGACCGCTTACGGTTTTGCCAGCTACTCGCATAAAAACACTGATGCCGAAAGCTTCTTCGACCCGGAACGTACACTGCGGCTTAACTATGGCCCCGACGCTGTGCAGCGCTACCCCAACGGCCGCGTGCCCATCACCCGTTACACCCTGGAGGACTACGCCTTCACCAGCGGCTTGCGCTATGAAAATGAAGCAATCGGCACGTTTGACCTGGCGGCCAACTATGGCAACAACAGCGTCGACTCTACCGACCGCAACGCCATCAACCCCAGCTGGGGCGCCGCCAGTCCGTCGAAGATCTACACCGGTAAACGCGAAGCTGAGCAAACCAACCTGACCCTCGACTGGGTGCGCGATTTCCCCACCGATTGGTTGTTCAAACCACTCACCCTGTCTGCCGGCTTGGCCTGGCGCAAAGAAGAGTTTGCCTTGAGCAAAGGCGAGGCTGCTGGCTGGCGCAACGGCCCGCTGTTCGGCACAACCTACTCAACCGCACCTATCGCCGGGGCTTTGCGGCGCACGCCGGGCTATTACTCGGGCATTACCCAGGTGGACGAAACGTCCCTGGACCGCCGCGTATTGGGTGCTTATATCGATGCCGAAGCCCAACTGACGGAGAAGTTCCAGACCGGGCTGGCCGCGCGTACCGAGCACTATGACGACTTTGGTGACACCACCAACGGCAAGCTGTCGCTGCGCTATGACTTCACCCCCGAGATTGCCGCCCGTGCCACTGCCAGCACCGGCTATCGAGCCCCCTCGCTGGTACAGAACGGCTACTCATCATTTAGCGTGCAGGTTGTGCAGGCTGGCGCCAGTTTCACCGAAGTGCAACAACGCACGCTGCGCGCCGACAGCCCGGAGGCGGCGGCGCTGGGTGGTAAAGCGCTAAAGCCGGAGGAGTCGACCAACTATTCCCTGGGCCTGGTCTGGCGACCATTACCGAATGCCTCGGTGAGCGTCGATGCCTACCGCATCGATATCGAAAACCGCATCACGCTGTCCGACCAATTACCAGCCGCCATCGTCGGGCCGATCTTCGCCGGCACGCCCTACGCCAATATCCAGAGCGCAGCGTTCTTTACTAACGTCGCCGATACCCGCACCCGCGGTGTCGAGCTAACTGGCAACTACCGTTGGGACCTGCGCGAACTGGGCAATCTGGACCTTAGCCTGGGCGTTAGTAAAAACCACACCGACATCACCAAACTGCGTGACGTTGGCCGGATCAAAGGCAGCCAAATTGTCGGGCGCACCACCCAGGGCCTTATTGAAGAAGGCACTCCGGAAACTAAGCTGACCCTCGGTGCCGCCTGGCAATACGGCGGTTGGGGCATAAGCCTGGCCGAGCGCCGCTACGGCGAATGGAAAGCCCTGAATGCCAACACTCCAGCCCTGGACCAGACCTTTAGCCCGCAATGGGTCACCGACCTCGACCTGTCGTACGCATTCCAGCAAGGCCTGAAGGTGTCCGTAGGCGCCATCAACCTGTTCGACAGCCACCCCGACAAGCTTGAGGGCGCGCAACTGTATGGCGTGTCCAAATACAGCATCACCTCACCAGAGGGTGCCCAGGGCGCGTTCTACTACACCAGCGTCAGTTACGACTTCTAACCCAACTGCCAGGTGCTGCTCCAGCAGCACCTAAGCAGCAATCGCCCTGTCCCCCCGCCAACAGCCAACGCGCAAAGCCCCGCCAGCAGTGGCTTACAGCCTTTGGTACAGCTCTTGCTCTGTGCTGTGTACTACCTAAAAAACCGAGGGTTTCGTATGCCCAAGCCCAACCTGCTAACCACGGCCTGATTTGTGAACAGCTCACGCACCACGTTTCTACTCAATTTCATGCTATTGGCAACGTTCAGTGGCGCCACCATCGGCATGGCCAAAATCGTTACCACGCTTTATGCCCTGCACCTGGGCGCAAATTCCATGCAGGTGGGGATCATCTCGGCGATGGAGTCCCTGGGCATGATTGTGCTCACCCTGCCGGCCGGTTTCGTGATTGCCCGTTATGGCGCTCGGCGGGTGTATTTCCTTGCCAGCGTCGGCCCGATGCTGCTTAACCTGGCCATTCCGTTATTTGGCCATTGGTTGTGGCTGGCGGTGGCGCGGCTGTTGATCGGCCTGTGCATTCCGTTTCGGATCGTGTCGATGAACAGCGCCTTTTTGCAGCAGCTAAGGCATATCGGCAGCAGTAAGGCCGGCTGGTACCGCGGCGCACTTACGGTGGGCATGGGCTTGATCGGCCCGCTGCTGGGTAACTGGCTGAGTTCCAACAGCAGTTTTACCGTTGCCTTTGTGGTGATCGGTTTGGCCTTTGGCGCCATGGCCGCTTATAGCCTGGGTTTTTGGAGCGACGCACCAGCAGCGCCAGTGGCCGACGTTGGCCAAGCGCCGGCGATGGGCATGGTGGCCGATATCAAAGCCATGATCGCTAACGTCGAGATCGCCGAAAGCTGCCTGATCGAGTTGGTCGGCAGCGCCACGGCGTCGCTGTTTGGCACCTTTATCATT
>LNAP01000692.1_pt1 | contig 65907 bp, 65 predicted proteins | sample 602601 | NCBI WGS metagenome assembly LNAP01 (sample SAMN02440304, study PRJNA202911) | soil metagenome | biome: Subtropical and temperate rainforests or woodlands; isolation source: soil samples (1 kg each in a 20% v/v slurry with milli Q water) were... ...
GGCCTCGACCTGGGTGGCGATGCGCCGCAGAGCGTGGCGCTGGCAATACTCGCCGAAATGACGGCGGTGATGAACCAGCGCCAGGGCGGGATGCTCAGGAATCGCGGGAAACCGATTCATCGGGTGGATCTTGTGGTCAGTGAAAAGCTTGAAAATACGGCAACCGTTTGAAGATCAAACAATCGCAGCCTGCAGGGACTGCCGCAGGCTGCGATCTATTGCATTTCAGGCAGCCGGAGCTGCCTTTGCCACCGCCGCCGAAGCCGCCAGCATCGCCCGCAACAGCACCGCACACCCGGCCGCCAGGTCATCCGGGGCGGCATTTTCGATTTCGTTGTGGCTGATGCCGCCTTCGCACGGCACGAAGATCATCCCGGCCGGACCCAGCTCGGCAAGGAAGATCGCGTCGTGTCCGGCGCCGCTGACGATGTCCATGTGCGACAGGCCCAGCCCTTGCGCCGCGTTACGTACCGCTTCGACGCAGCCCTTGTCGAAGTACAGCGGCGGGAAGTCGGCGGTGGGTGTCAGTTCATAGGTCAGGCCATGTTCTTCGCAGGTGGTCTCGATGACTTCGCGCACTTCAGCGATCATCGAGTCCAGTCGCGACGGCTCCAGGTGACGGAAGTCCAGGGTCATGCGCACCTCGCCCGGAATGACGTTGCGCGAGCCGGGGTAGGCTTGCGTGCCACAGGCATGGGGCTGATGACCGAGGGCCGCGCGGTTGACCGCACCGACGATCACTGCCGCGCCGACCAGGGCGTCCTTGCGCAGGTGCATCGGCGTTGGGCCGGCGTGGGCCTCGACGCCACGCAGTTTCAGGTCGAACCATTTCTGTCCGAGGGCGCCCATGACCACGCCGATGGTTTTGCGTTCGTCTTCGAGAATCGGACCTTGTTCGATGTGCGCCTCGAAATAGGCGCCCACCGCGTGGCCGCTAACCGCGCGTGACCCGGCATAGCCGATAGCGTTGAGCGCTTCGTCCACCGTCACGCCCTCGGCGTCAACCTTGGCCAGGGTCTCTTCCAGGGTGAATTTCTCGGCGAATACGCCGGAACCCATCATGCATGGGGCGAAACGCGAGCCTTCTTCGTTGGTCCACACCACCACTTCGAGCGGCGCTTCGGTCTCGATGCCCAGGTCATTGAGGGTACGCAGCACTTCCACGCCGGCGAGCACGCCGAAGCAACCATCGAACTTGCCCCCCGTGGGCTGGGTGTCGATGTGACTGCCGGTCATGACCGGTGGCAGGTCCGGGTTGCGCCCCGGGCGACGGGCGAAAATATTGCCGACGGCGTCGATACTGACGGTGCAACCGGCTTCCTCACACCACCTCACGAACGTATCGCGGGCCTGGCGGTCGAGATCGGTCAGGGCCAGGCGACAGACACCGCCCTTGACCGTGGCGCCGAGCTTGGCCAGTTCCATGAGCGACTGCCACAGACGGTCGCGGTTGATGTGCTGATGGGTCGATTGCAGAACGTCTACGGCTGCGTTCATGGGGATCTCCTGAGGCTGTTTGGATCTGATAGTTCCCACGCTCCGCGTGGGAATTCATCCATGGACGCTCTGCGTCCAGGCTTGGGACGCAGAGCGTCCCGGGCTGCATTCCCACGCAGAGCGCGGGAACGATCATTACAGGGTTGACTTGGCAACCACGGGGCTCGGGCGCATCGCGCATAGCCCGTAATAAATCACCCCCCCCAGGGCCGAGCCGGTAAACCAGCCATAGCTGTAGAACCAGCTGAACGCATCGCTGCCGAGCGACAGCAGCGTCAACACCACCGGCACCCCGAAGGCAAGAAAACCATTCCAGTTCCACGCCGGATACACGTCGTCGCGGTACAGCCCAGCCAAATCCAGCTGCTGTTTCTTGATCAGGAAATAGTCCACCACCATGATCCCGGCAATCGGCCCCAGCAAGCTGGAGTAGCCGAGCAGCCAGTTGGAATAGACCGTTTCCAGGCTCAGGTCGGAAACGATCAGGCCGAGCTTTTTCAGCAGTTCATGGGCCATCAGCGCCAGCCCGACCAGCCCGGTGAGCATCACCGCCTTGGTCCGGTTGATCGCCTTGGGGGCGATGTTCTGGAAATCGTTGGTGGGCGACACGATGTTGGCTGCGGTGTTGGTCGACAGCGTCGCGATGATGATCAGCGCCATGGCCAGCGCCACCCACACCGGGCTCTGGATATGGCCGATCAGGGTCACCGGGTCGGACACCGTCACACCCACCAGCTTCACCGAGGCGGCGGTCATCACCACGCCCAGGGAGGCAAACAGGAACATGGTCAGTGGCAGGCCAATGATCTGCCCGACAATCTGGTCTTTCTGGCTTTTCGCGTAGCGGCTGAAGTCAGGTATGTTCAGCGACAGCGTGGCCCAGAACCCGACCATCGCGGTCAACCCCGCCGCAAAGTAACTGGCCACCCCCGCGCCTTCGGGACGCTTGGCCGGGATCGCCAGCAGCTCGGACATCGATACATTGGGCATGGCCCACACCAACAACCCCACCCCCACCAGTACCAGCAGTGGTGCCGAGAGGGTTTCCAGCCATTTGATCGACTCGGCGCCGCGAATCACCACCCACAGGTTCAGCGCCCAGAACACCATGAAGCCGATGACCTCGCCGGTGCCGCCCAGGGATTTCCAGCCCTCGAACACCGAGCCCAGGAACAGATGGATTGCCAGGCCACCGAACATCGTCTGGATGCCGAACCAGCCACACGCCACCAAGGCGCGGATCAGACACGGGATGTTGGAGCCGAAGATGCCGAAGGACGAACGCAGCAACACCGGAAACGGGATGCCGTATTTGGTGCCGGGAAACGCGTTGAGCGTCAGCGGGATCAATACGATGATGTTGGCGAACAGAATCGCCAGCAGCGCTTCACCGACGCTCAGGCCGAAGTACGCCGTCAGCACTCCGCCCAGGGTATAGGTGGGCACGCATATCGCCATGCCCACCCACAATGCCGTGATGTGCCATTTGTTCCAGGTTCGTTCGTGCACCTTGGTCGGTGCTATGTCGTGGTTGTAACGGGGACTGTCGAGGACATCGCTACCGGCTTCCAGCTCGAACAAGCCGTCGCGCTCGTTCACTTGCGATCTGATCTGTTGCATGGCCGCTCCACTGATCTTTGAATTATTTTTGCTCATCAGGGGCTGGCGGCTTCAATAAACGTGCCGGTTGCCCCGCTTGCGCATCGGGCAGTTCCATAAACACTCTGTAAACAACTGATGTTTATCAGTTTTACTGGATCAACCAGGTAACCCTCGGTGACTTGTCACGCCACTGGAAACGATCTGCGCCAAGTTGTCCGAACAGTCAGGACTCAATCTGGTGCATCGATATTTTTCTCACGGTCGCGCATCAACCATAGACCATCCTCAAACGGCTGATTTCACATAAGAAATCTTGACCATATTTAGATCCTGTCAAGTGCGTCAAAATGGTGAGCGACCTCACCATTTTGGTGAAAACAGTGTTTTATCGTTATTTATCAGTTGGTTAAAACAGTAATAAGCTTATAAAAAATATTCTTGCTCATTCCCATAACTCAGACTAGCTTTTAATCCTGACAGCGCTGACAGGAATAGTCCGGTTAACGCTGGCGTCATACAAAACATCTAGAACCGGCATCAGTCGGTCATGCCTGCGAGGAACCCGGAATGTCTCTGTTGATCCGTGGCGCTACCGTTATTACCCATGATGAAAGTTATCGCGCCGATGTGTATTGCGCAGACGGCGTAATCAAGGCCATCGGCGAAGACCTCGACGTTCCAGCAGGTGCCGAGTTACTCGACGGCAGTGGTCAGTACCTGATGCCCGGCGGCATCGACCCCCACACCCACATGCAACTGCCCTTCATGGGCACCGTGGCCAGCGAAGACTTTTTCAGTGGCACGGCGGCGGGTCTGGCCGGTGGCACCACGTCGATCATCGACTTCGTGATCCCCAATCCGCAGCAGTCATTGATGGAGGCCTTCCATCAGTGGCGTGGCTGGGCCGAGAAGTCGGCGTCCGACTACGGCTTCCACGTCGCCATCACCTGGTGGAGCGAACAGGTCCGCGAAGAAATGGCCGAGCTGGTGATTCATCACGGGATCAACAGTTTCAAGCATTTCATGGCCTATAAGAACGCGATCATGGCGGCAGACGACACCCTGGTAGCGAGTTTTGAGCGCTGCCTGGAACTGGGCGCGGTGCCGACCGTGCATGCGGAAAACGGTGAGCTGGTGTATCACCTGCAACGCAAACTCATGGCCCAGGGCATGACCGGGCCGGAGGCGCATCCACTGTCGCGTCCCTCGCAGGTGGAAGGCGAAGCCGCGAGCCGTGCCATCCGCATTGCCGAAACCCTCGGCACGCCGTTGTACCTGGTGCATGTATCGACCAAAGAGGCGCTGGACGAAATCACCTACGCCCGCGCCAAGGGCCAACCGGTCTACGGCGAAGTGCTGGCCGGGCATCTGCTGCTGGACGACAGCGTCTACCGGCACCCGGACTGGCAAACCGCCGCCGGCTACGTGATGAGCCCGCCGTTCCGCCCGCGGGGTCATCAAGAGGCCCTTTGGCACGGTTTGCAGGCAGGTAACCTGCACACCACCGCCACCGATCACTGCTGCTTCTGCGCGGAGCAAAAAGCCGCCGGCAAGGACGACTTCAGCAAGATCCCCAACGGCACCGCCGGCATCGAAGACCGCATGGCGGTGTTGTGGGATGAAGGCGTGAACACCGGGCGTTTTTCGATGCAGCAATTTGTGGCGCTGACCTCCACCAACACCGCGAAAATCTTCAACCTCTACCCACGCAAAGGCGCGATCCGCGTCGGTGCCGATGCCGACCTGGTGCTGTGGGATCCGCAAGGTACGCGGACAATTTCCGCCAAGACCCATCACCAGCAGGTCGACTTCAATATTTTCGAAGGCAAGACCGTGCGCGGTGTACCGAGCCACACCATCAGCCAGGGGCGCGTGGTCTGGGCCGATGGCGATCTACGGGCTGAGCGCGGTGCCGGGCGCTACATCGAGCGGCCGGCTTATCCGGCGGTGTTCGATTTGCTGAGCAAACGGGCCGAGTTGAACCAGCCGGTGGCGGTCAAACGCTGAAATCAAGGCCTTCAATCGCTCCCACATCTGGAATGCGAACCCTGTAGGAGCTGCCGCAGGCTGCGATCTTTTGATTTTGCTTCCAAGATCAAGATCAAAAGATCGCAGCCTGCGGCAGCTCCTACAGGGGATGGCGTAGCACTGAGTAATGCCCAACAGAGGCAGCACCTCAATTACCGTGAGGCCAAATACCGTGATCAAGACCCTGACCCACCTCCCGCATCCCGTTGAGAATGCGGCCGCCCTCGCCGGCCATTTCACCGACCTGGCGCCGCCACTCAATGATCGCCAGGCCCATCTGGAGGCCTCGCGCTGCCTGTATTGCTACGACGCACCCTGCGTGAATGCCTGCCCGAGTGAAATCGATATTCCCTCGTTCATCCGTAACATCCACCAGGACAACGTGCAGGGCGCGGCGCAGAAAATCCTCTCCGCCAACATCCTCGGTGGCAGTTGCGCCCGGGTCTGTCCGACAGAAATTCTTTGTCAGCAAGCCTGCGTGCGCAACAACGCCCATGAGTGCGCGCCGGTCTTGATCGGCCTGTTGCAACGTTATGCCGTGGACAACGCGCATTTCAGCCAGCATCCATTCTCCCGCGCGGCCGCCACCGGCAAGCGCATCGCCGTGGTCGGGGCCGGCCCCGCCGGGTTGTCCTGCGCCCACCGCAGTGCGATGCACGGCCATGACGTGGTGATTTTCGAGGCCAGGGAAAAGGCCGGTGGCCTGAACGAATACGGGATCGCGAAATACAAACTGGTGGACGATTACGCACAAAAGGAGCTGGACTTCCTGTTGGAAATCGGTGGCATCGAAATCCGCCATGGGCACAGGCTCGGGGAAAACCTCAGCCTCAGCGACCTGCATCAACAATTCGACGCGGTGTTCCTCGGCCTCGGCCTGGCGGCCAGCAAACAGCTTGGCCTACAGCATGAAGACGCGCCCGGCCTGGTAGCCGCCACCGACTATATCCGCGAGCTGCGCCAGGCCGACGACTTGACCCAGCTGCCGCTGGCTGACCACTGCATCGTGCTCGGCGCCGGCAACACCGCCATCGACATGGCGGTGCAGATGGCCCGGCTCGGCGCCCACGACGTCAACCTGGTGTATCGCCGTGGTGTCGAGGACATGGGGGCCACCCACCATGAACAGGAGATTGCCAAGGCCAATCAGGTACGCCTGTTGACCTGGGCCCAACCGGAGGAAGTCTTGCTCAATGACCAGGGCCAGGTGCGCGGCATGCGATTCGCTCGCACCCACCTGGTTGAAGGCCGCCTGCAAACCACTGGCGAAACTTTTGAGCTGGCTGCCGACGCGATATTCAAGGCCATCGGCCAGGCCTTCGACAGCAGCGCACTCAGCGATCCGCTGGCCCGGGAACTCAAGCGCGAGGGTGATCGCATCCAGGTGGACGAGCATCTGCGCACCAGCATTCCTGGCGTGTATGCCGGCGGCGACTGCACCAGCCTCGACCAGGATCTCACCGTTCAGGCAGTACAGCACGGCAAGCGCGCCGCCGAGGCGATCAACGCTCAACTGATGCTCAATGTGGAGGCTGCATAAATGGCCGATCTGTCGATTGTCTTCGCTGGCATCAAGTCCCCCAACCCGTTCTGGCTGGCCTCTGCACCGCCGACCGACAAGGCCTACAACGTGGTCCGCGCCTTCGAGGCTGGCTGGGGTGGCGTGGTCTGGAAAACCCTGGGGGAAGACCCGGCGGCGGTCAACGTTTCTTCGCGCTATTCGGCGCACTTCGGGGCTAATCGGGAGGTACTGGGTTTTAACAATATCGAACTGATCACCGATCGCTCGCTGGAGATCAACCTGCGGGAAATCACCCAGGTCAAGAAGGACTGGCCGGACCGCGCGCTTATCGTGTCGCTGATGGTGCCTTGCGTCGAAGAATCGTGGAAACACATCCTGCCGCTGGTGGAAGCCACGGGTGCCGACGGCATCGAGCTGAACTTCGGTTGCCCTCACGGTATGCCTGAGCGCGGCATGGGCGCAGCGGTTGGCCAAGTCCCGGAATACGTCGAGCAGGTCACCCGCTGGTGCAAGACCTATTGCTCATTGCCGGTGATCGTCAAGCTCACGCCGAACATCACCGACATCCGTGTCGCTGCCCGCGCGGCGCATCGTGGCGGTGCGGATGCGGTGTCGTTGATCAATACGATCAACTCGATCACCAGCGTCAACCTGGAGCGCATGGTCGCCAATCCCATTGTCGGCAGCCAAAGTACCCATGGCGGCTATTGTGGCTCGGCAGTCAAGCCGATCGCCTTGAACATGGTCGCCGAAATCGCCCGCGACCCGCAGACCCAGGGCCTGCCGATCAGCGGCATTGGCGGCATTGGCAACTGGCGCGATGCCGCCGAATTCATTGCGCTGGGCAGCGGCTCGGTGCAAGTGTGCACGGCGGCAATGCTGCATGGCTTCCGGATTGTCGAGGAGATGAAGGACGGCCTGTCCCGCTGGATGGACAGTCAAGGTTACGCCAACATCGCCGAGTTTTCCGGGCGTGCGGTGGGCAATACCACCGACTGGAAGTACCTGGATATCAACTATCAGGTGATCGCGAAGATCGATCAGGAGGCGTGTATTGGGTGTGGGCGCTGCCATATTGCCTGCGAAGACACCTCGCACCAGGCGGTCGCCAGCGTCAAGCAGGCGGACGGTACCCACAAGTATGAAGTGATCGATGATGAGTGCGTGGGCTGCAACCTGTGCCAGATCACCTGCCCGGTGCAGGACTGTATCGAGATGGTGCCGATGGAGAACGGCAAGCCATTTCTGGACTGGAATCATGATCCGAGGAATCCGTATCACGTCGCGGTTTGAGTTCAGCGGCGTCTGAACTCACTCCTTCGCGGGCAAGTCGGATCGCCGCACCGCCGCTCCCACAGGTTTTTCTGGCGTTCCCAAAACCTGTGGGAGCGGCGGTGCGGCGATCCGACTTGCCCGCGATGAGGCCATCAGCAACACCGAAGGCCTCAGGGCTCCAACCCGATCCCCCGCAAAATCACACTCGTCACCGTCTGCACCGCCCGCTCGAACTGCATATCGGACAACGGTTGATGATCATTCAAAATATTCACCTGATGATCAAAGTCGGCATAGTGCTGTGTCGAAGCCCAGATCATGTACAACAGGCTTGAAGGCTCCACCGGCAGGATGCGCCCGTCGTCCACCCACTGGCGGATCTTCGCTTCTTTCATCTTGGCCCAGTCATACAGGCTCGCGTCCAGCTTCGCGCCCAGGGTCGGCGCGCCGTGGATGATTTCGTTGGCCCAGACCTTTGAACCGTAGGGCCGGCTGCGCGAGTGGTTCATCTTGGCGCGGATGTAGCTGCTGAGCACCACGCGGGGGTCGTCGAACATCTCGAAGCACAGCGCGTCCTGCTTCCACACTTCCAGCAGGTCCAACAGCACGGCGCTGTACAGTTCGGTCTTGGTGCTGAAGTAGTAATGCAGGTTGGAGCGCGGCAGTTGCACCTCGGCGGCGATGTCGGCCATGGCGGTGCTACCAAAGCCTTTTTCGGCGAAGACCTTCTCGGCCCCCAGCAGAATTTTCTCGACGTTACTGCGACGAATCTCGATCTTGTGATTGCCCATGAGGGCTCCCTGACAACAACATTAAACAAGACTAGCACCGCTCTACGGCGCGGCGACAGGGGACCGTCGATTCCGGCGCATGGTCAGGGCACCTCTTGACCGCATTTCATACCTTCAAACCATGCCTGCGGTCTCTACCCATATAACCCCTTAACCCCGGGGGAACGAATTACCTCAAGTCATCGTATAACTTCCGATTGACAACCCCCAAAAATCCCGCAAATATCTGCGCCAATGTTGTACGACGACGTATGACAAATAAAAACAAAAAAAGCAGCAAGGGAGCGTCACAGTGAGCAAGCTCGTCCTCGATTCGTCCGTCCGTACTCCACGCCCAACCATCACCCGCTTGCAGACACTGAGCCTGTACGGTTGCGCCAGCCTGGCCCTGAGCCTGCCCCTCACCAGCCAGGCCGAAGGCTTCACCGATGACGCCAAAGCCACGCTGAACCTGCGCAACGCCTACTTCAATCGCAACTACACCAACCCGGCCTACCCTCAGGGCAAGGCTGAGGAGTGGACACAGAACTTCATCCTCGACGCCAAATCCGGCTATACCCAGGGCCCGGTGGGCTTCGGTGTGGATGTGCTGGGGCTGTACTCGCAAAAGCTCGACGGCGGCAAGGGCACCACGGGAACGCAGTTGCTGCCGGTCCATGGTGACGGCCGCCCGGCCGACAACTTCGGGCGCCTGGGCGTGGCACTCAAAGGCAAGATCTCGAGAACCGAACTGAAGGTCGGCGAATGGATGCCGGTGTTGCCGATCCTGCGTTCCGACGACGGCCGCTCGCTGCCGCAAACCTTCCGCGGTGGCCAGGTGACGTCCACCGAGATCAGCGGCCTGACGCTCTACGGCGGGCAGTTCCGCCAGAACAGCCCGCGCAACGATGCGAGCATGGAAGACATGTTCATGAACGGCAAGTCGGCGGCCTTCAGCTCGGATCGTTTCAACTTCGGCGGCGGTGAATACGCCTTCAACGAAAAACGCACCCAGGTCGGCGTCTGGTACGCCGAACTCAGCGACATCTACCAGCAGCAGTACTTCAACCTCAGTCACAGTCAGCCAATCGGCGACTGGACCCTGGGCGCCAACCTCGGCTACTTCATCGGCAAGGAAGACGGCAGTGCCCTGGCCGGTGACCTGGACAACAAGACCGCCTTCGCCCTGCTCTCGGCCAAATACGGTGGCAACACCTTTTATGTCGGCCTGCAAAAACTCAGCGGCGACGACGTGTGGATGCGGGTCAACGGCACCAGCGGCGGGACCCTGGCCAACGACAGCTACAACTCCAGCTACGACAACGCCAGGGAGAAGTCCTGGCAGGTGCGTCACGACTACAACTTCGTGGCCCTGGGCATTCCCGGCCTGACGCTGATGAACCGCTACATCAGCGGTGACAACGTGCACACCGGCACCATCACCGACGGCAAGGAATGGGGCCGCGAATCGGAACTGGCCTACACGGTGCAGAGCGGCGCGTTGAAAAACCTCAACGTCAAATGGCGCAATGCGAGCATCCGCAAGGATTTCAGCACCAACGAGTTCGATGAGAACCGGATTTTCATCAGCTACCCGATTTCGTTGTTGTAAGAGCAAAGGATCAACACATGCCCCTGTGGGATCGAGATTTACCGGAGCATTGATCGGGGTGACCCTCCGTCAATTTCCACCAATGTCGCGTTGACAAAAACCGGAAAGCCTACCGATACTTCAGCAAAGTCGTACGATAACCTACAACGACCCAATAACAATAACTGCTTGTCCAGGAATTCCCATGACGACCACTGCAACCGCCCAAACGCCCTTCAATCGCCTGTTGCTGACCGGTGCTGCCGGTGGCCTGGGCAAAGTCCTGCGCGAGAGCCTGCGCCCGTACGCCAACGTCATTCGCCTGTCCGACATCGCCGACATCGCCCCCGCCATCGATGATCGCGAAGAAGTCGTGCCGTGCGACCTCGCCGACAAGCACGCGGTGCATCAGTTGGTCGAAGGCGTGGATGCGATCCTGCATTTTGGCGGGGTGTCGGTTGAGCGCTCGTTCGAAGAAATCCTCGGCGCCAACATCTGCGGCGTATTCCACATCTATGAGGCGGCACGCCGTCACGGCGTCAAGCGTGTGATCTTCGCCAGTTCCAACCACGTCATCGGCTTCTACAAGCAGGATGAAGTCATCGACGCCCATTCCCCTCGCCGCCCGGACAGCTACTACGGCTTGTCCAAGTCCTATGGCGAAGACATGGCCACGTTCTACTTCGATCGCTACGGCATCGAGACCGTCAGCGTGCGCATCGGCTCTTCGTTCCCCGAGCCGCAGAACCGCAGGATGATGAGCACCTGGCTGAGCTTCGGTGACCTCACCCAATTGCTCGAACGCGCGCTCTACACCCCCAACGTTGGACACACGGTGGTCTACGGCGCCTCCGACAACAAGGACGTCTGGTGGGACAACCGTTACGCCACGGTCCTGGGTTATGCCCCGCAGGACAACTCCGAAGTGTTCCGTGAAAAGGTCGAAGCCCAGCCGCTGCCGGCCGCCGATGACCCGGTGCGGATCTACCAGGGCGGTGCCTTTTGCGTTGCCGGCCCGTTCGGCGACTGATCGCCCCAGCCATGAGCCCAACCACCAACAGCCAAGGGAATGAGTTGCCATGCAAGCCGAACTGATTGTCGATGCGCGCAATACGGTGGGTGAAAGCCCGGTCTGGGTCCCCGAGGAAAACGCCCTGTACTGGGTCGATATTCCCGCCGGGGGCCTGCAATGCTGGAGCGCGCAAACCGGTCATGTGCACGCCTGGAAAGCCCCGCAAATGCTCGCCTGCATCGCCCGTCACTCCGATGGCGGCTGGGTCGCCGGCATGGAGAGCGGGTTCTACCATCTGCATGCACATGCCGACGGCAGCCTCGACAGCGCCCCCCTGGCCCACGTCGATCACCTCCGGCCGGACATGCGCCTCAACGATGGTCGCTGCGACCGCCAGGGCCGCTTCTGGGCCGGGAGCATGGTACTGGACATGGGCGCCAATACCGCCGTGGGCACGCTCTATCGCTATGGCGCCGGGCAACAAGGCCCGCTCCAGGCACAACTGAACGGCCTGATCGTGCCCAACGGCCTGGCCTTCAGCCCGGACGGCCGGACGATGTACCTGTCCGACTCCCATCCGCTGGTGCAGCAGGTCTGGGCATTCGATTACGACATCGACAGCGGCACCCCTTCCAACCGCCGCGTGTTCATCGACATGAATCAATATGCCGGCCGCCCTGATGGCGCGGCGGTCGATGCCGAGGGTTGTTACTGGATCTGCGGCAACGATGCCGGGTTGGTCCACCGCTTCACCCCCGACGGTCGACTGGACCGCTCCCTTGCCGTACCGGTGAAAAAACCGAGCATGTGCGCCTTCGGTGGCAGTCGCCTGGACACCTTGTTCGTGACCTCGATTCGCCCGGGAGACGACCACGACGAGCATTCGCTGGCCGGTGGCGTGTTCGCCCTGGACCCCGGCGTCAAGGGATTGCCCGAGCCGCACTTCAAGCAATGAATGCAATTGTTGGCGCTACACCGCTGTGCCCTGAATAACAAAAACAACAAGACTGGAGACACCCCCGATGGACTTCAAACGCACCTTGCTCGCCGCAGCACTCCCTCTGGCCTTCACCCTCAGCAGCGCCGCCCATGCGCTGGAAATCAAGTTTGCCGACATCCACCCCGCGGGCTACCCCACCGTGGTCGCTGAAGAGCAATTGGGCAAGACACTGGTGGCCGACAGCGACGGCAAGCTGACCTTCAAGATGTTCGCCGGCGGTGTGCTCGGCTCGGAAAAAGAAGTGGTCGAGCAGGCCCAGGTTGGCGCGATCCAGATGGCTCGGGTCAGCCTCGGCATCGTCGGCCCGGTGGTGCCGGACGTGAACGTATTCAACATGCCGTTCGTGTTCCGCGACCAGGCGCACATGCGCAAGGTCATCGACGGTGAAGTCGGCGACGAGATCCTCGACAAGATCACCAACTCCGAATTCAACCTCGTCGCCCTCGCCTGGATGGATGGCGGCACGCGCAACATCTACACCAAGAAACCGGTGCGCAGCCTGGAGGATCTCAAGGGCATGAAGATTCGCGTGCAAGGCAACCCGATGTTCATCGAAACCATCAACGCCATGGGCGGCAACGGCATTGCCATGGACACCGGTGAAATCTTCAGTGCCCTGCAGACCGGTGTGATCGACGGTGCGGAGAACAACCCGCCGACCCTGCTCGAACACAATCACTACCAGAACGCCAAGTTCTACAGCCTGACCGGGCACCTGATCCTGCCCGAGCCGATCGTGATGTCGAAAATCACCTGGAACAAACTCACCCCCGAGCAGCAGGTGCTGGTGAAGAAGACCGCCAAGGCGGCGCAGGCGCAGGAGCGCACCCTGTGGGATGCCAAATCGGCCAGCAGCGAAGAAAAACTCAAGGCTGCCGGCGTCGAGTTCATCACCGTCGACAAGAAACCTTTCTATGAAGCGACTGCCTCGATCCGCGAGAAATACGGCGCACCCTACGCCGACCTGATCAAGCGCATCGAAGCCGTCCAGTAACTCTCCCGCTCTCTTGAAAGGCCCGGCGCGACGTTCGTTGGTAGACGCTCGTGCGCGCCCGGTTACGGTGAAACCCGATGAAGAATCTATTGCTGCGCATCAACGACAGGATCTACATGACCTGCATCTGGGTCGCGGGCCTGTCGGTCCTGGCCATTGCCCTGATCATTCCCTGGGGCGTCTTCGCCCGCTACGTCCTCGGCACTGGCTCAAGCTGGCCTGAGCCCACGGCGATTCTGCTGATGATGGTCTTCACCTTCATCGGCGCCGCCGCCAGCTACCGCGCTGGCGCACACATGGCCGTGGCCATGCTTACCGACCGCATGCCCCCCGAACTGCGCAAGGCTGTAGGCGTGGTCTCGCAACTGTTGATGGCAACCATCGCGTTGTTCATGACCATCTGGGGCAGCAAGCTGTGCCTGTCGACCTGGAACCAGTTCATGAGCGCCCTGCCCACCCTGCGCGTAGGCATTACCTACATGCCGATTCCGATTGGCGGCCTGCTGACGCTGATCTTTGTCCTGGAAAAACTCTTGCTCGGCGACCAGAGCAATCGTCGCGTCGTGCGTTTCGACATCGTTGAAGAAAACGAAGGGGCTGCCTGAATGGACGCTGTGATTCTGTTGGGTAGCTTCATAGCATTGATCCTGATCGGCATGCCGGTCGCCTACGCGCTCGGGCTCTCTGCGCTGATCGGCGCGTTCTGGATCGACATTCCGTTCCAGGCGCTGATGATTCAGGTGGCCGGTGGCGTCAACAAATTTTCCCTGCTGGCGATTCCGTTCTTCGTCCTCGCCGGTGCGATCATGGCCGAGGGCGGCATGTCTCGGCGCCTTGTGGCATTTGCCGGTGTGCTGGTCGGGTTCGTGCGCGGAGGACTGTCACTGGTCAACATCATGGCCTCGACCTTCTTTGGCGCTATTTCCGGTTCGTCGGTGGCGGATACCGCCTCGGTCGGTTCGGTGCTGATCCCGGAAATGGAACGCCGCGGCTATCCCCGTGAGTTCGCCACCGCCGTGACCGTCAGCGGCTCGGTGCAAGCCCTGTTGACGCCGCCAAGCCACAACTCGGTGCTCTACTCGCTGGCGGCAGGTGGAACGGTGTCGATCGCCTCGCTGTTCATGGCCGGCGTGGTGCCGGGCCTGTTGATGAGCGCGTGCCTGATGGTGCTGTGCCTGATCTTCGCCAAGAAGCGTGACTACCCCAAGGGCGAAGTCATCCCGATGCGCGAAGCCTTGAAAATCTGCGGCGAAGCACTTTGGGGCCTGATGGCCATGGTGATCATCCTCGGTGGCATTCTGTCGGGCATATTCACGGCGACCGAGTCGGCGGCCATCGCGGTACTGTGGTCGTTCTTCGTGACCATGTTCATCTACCGCGACTACAAGTGGAGCGAGCTGCCGAAACTGATGCACCGCACGGTGCGCACGATTTCGATCGTGATGATCCTGATCGGCTTCGCCGCCAGCTTCGGCTACATCATGACGCTGATGCAGATCCCGGCGAAGATCACCACGATGTTCCTGACCCTGTGATCCTGATGTGCATCAACGTCATGCTGCTGTTGCTTGGTACCGTGATGGACATGGCACCCTTGATCCTGATCCTTACGCCGATCCTGATGCCAGTGATTCTCGGCATTGGCGTGGACCCGGTGCAGTTCGGCATGATCATGCTGGTGAACCTGGGGATCGGCTTGATCACACCGCCGGTAGGCGCGGTACTCTTTGTCGGGTCGGCGGTGGGCAAGGTCAGCATCGAATCAACCGTCAAGGCCCTGCTGCCGTTCTACGGCGTGCTGTTCCTGGTGCTGTTGGCCGTGACCTACATTCCTGCGCTGTCGCTGTGGTTGCCGCATCTGGTGTTGTAATCCGGCTGATCCTGCAACCGCTGAACTGTAGGAGCCGGCTTGCTGGCGATGGCGTTCTCAAGGGCGCCATCGCCAGCAAGCCGGCTCCTCCAAAGGCAATCCGTGCATTCCCTTTACCGCTGGTGAACATGAAACCCACATTGCTCGAACTCGAAGACGAATTCACCCGCCTCACCCTCGCCCCCGAACTTGGCGGCAGCATCGTCAACTGGTCCGTGCACCACACCGGCCAGCCGTTGTTGCGACACGCCGATGAGCACGCATTGAACACGGGCCTTCCCGGCAAACTGGGCTGCTTCCCTTTGGTGCCGTGGTCCAACCGCATTGCCGAAGGGGGCTTCGATTGCCCGGATGGCTGGCTGGCCCTGGCGCCCAATAGCCTCACCGATCCTCTGCCGATTCATGGCAGCGCCTGGCAGCAGCCTTGGAAGGTAGTCTCCAAAACGCCTAACGACGTGGTGCTGCAACTCGATAGCACCGAGCCCTTTGCCTATTGCGCCCGCCAACGTTTCCATCTCGATAAAGGCAAGCTGAGTATCGAGTTGAGCGTTACCCATCTGGCCGAACACGCGGCCTGGCATGGCTTGGGCCTGCACCCTTATCTGCCCCGAAGCGCTGGCACGCGATTACAGGCAAAGGCCGGGCAAGTGTGGCTGTGCGACACCACCAGACTGCCAACCGGGCTGAGTGCATTACCTGCCGAATGGGATTTCCAGCAGCCCAAGGCCCTGCCCCAGACACTGGTCGACAACGGTTTCTGCAACTGGGATGGCCACTGCCTGATTCAGCAACCCGACCTTGGTTACGAGCTGGAATGCCAGGCCACCGGCAGCGATTACTACCTGCTCTATTGTCCGCCAGGACTGGGTTTTTTCTGCATCGAACCGGTCAGCCACCCGGTCAACGCGCACCACTTGCCAAGTCGGCCCGGGTTGCGTTTGCTGGAGCAGGGCCAATCGGCAGAATTGACCTTCACACTGCATTACCGCCCTTTGTAGGAGCGAGCATGCTCGCGATGAACCCAAGAACGCCGCGGGGTGTCAGGCTTCCCGCGTTATCGTTGACCTCCATCGTCGGTACGCCGCCCGGAGCATGCTCGCTCCTACAAGAATTCAGAGACCTGCCCGCAATAGCATGTAGGCGGAGACTGCCAGGCAGATGCTCGCAAATCCCACCTGCAGCGCCCGCGCCGGCACTCGCGCGCAAAGCTTTCGGCCGATGATCATGCCCACGATGCTGGCGGCGATAAAGGCCATGCCAGACCCGTCGATGCGCACCCCGGCATGCAATGCGCCGATCACGCCGATGGCCGAGATCAGGCTGATGACCATCAGGGACGTGGCAATGATGCCGCGCATCTGCACGTCGGTCAGCTGCTTGAAGGCCGGCACGATCAGAAACCCGCCGCCCACACCCAGCAAGCCAGAGACTACACCGGTCACCGCACCGAGGGCCGCGAGGGTCGCAGTGCATTTGGCGGTCCAGGAAAAGCGCCCGGTCTGCTGATCGAGCATGCAGTTCTTCTGGCCCCAGTTGGCGTGACCATGATCGCTGGGCCCCTGGTCCTTGCGCTCGCGACGCAACATCCGTGCAGCCACCATGACCATCAGCAGACTGAACAGGATCATCAGGACTTTTTCCGGCAGTCGATGGGCGAAGTAGATGCCCAGCGGGGAAAACATCGCGCCCAGCAAGGCAATCAACAGCGCCGCGCGATAGCGTACCAGGCCATGGCGCAAGCCATCGATGGCACCGACCGCCGCTGCGCTGCCTACGGCGAACAGCGCGACGGGCGCCGCCGTGGTCATGCTCCAGCCGAGTCCCAACACCAGCGCCGGCACTGCAAGAATACCGCCCCCGGCCCCGGTCAAACCGAGCACCAACCCCATGACCACACCAAAAAAACTCGCCAGCAACATAGAACGCTCGTAATCCATGACAAAGGCCGGGAACGCCCGGTATCGATAGAGTGACAGGATAGAGCCCGCAGCGTTTTTTTCATCAACTGAATGTGTCGTGGGCTGGTCAGCGCAGGGAAAATGAATCTAACCTCATGACTTGCCCCTGAAGAAAAAACCCACATGCCCGCCCTCATTGAAGCTTTTTATGACGACGCCTCGTCAACCTACAGTTACGTCATCTACGAAACCGATGGCGGACAATGCGCGATCGTCGATCCGGTACTCGACTACAACCCGGCTGCCGGACGGACCGGCACCCTGCAGGCCGACCGGATCATCGCCTTCGTGCGCGAGCACCGCTTGCAGGTGCAATGGCTGCTGGAAACCCACGCCCACGCCGATCACCTGTCCGCCGCGCCTTACCTGCGCCGGGAACTGGGCGGCAAGATCGCCATCGGCCAGTCGATCTGCAAGGTGCAGGGCGTGTTCAAGACCCTGTTCAACCTTGAGCCGGAGTTTTGCATTGACGGCTCGCAGTTCGATCACCTGTTCGCCCCGAACGAGTCATTTCGCATCGGCAACCTCAAGGCCACCGCCTTGCATGTACCTGGCCATACCCCGGCGGACATGGCTTACCTGGTCGACGGCGACGCGATCCTGGTTGGGGACACCCTGTTCATGCCCGACGTCGGAACCGCCCGCTGCGACTTTCCTGGCGGCGACGCCCATCAGATGTTTGCCTCGATCCACAAGCTGCTGGCCTTCCCTGCCAGCGTGCGCCTCTTCGTCTGCCACGACTACCCGCCCGAGGGCCGTGAACCGCACTGCATGAGCACCGTTGGCGAACAACGCAAGAGCAACATCCACGTGCGCGACGGCATCGACGAAACCGCGTTCGTCGACATGCGCACCCGACGCGATGCCGGGTTGGGCATGCCGACGCTGCTGCTGCCAGCGATTCAGGTCAATGTGCGGGCGGGGAATCTGCCGCCGGCGGAGGACAATGGCGTGGTCTACCTGAAAATCCCCCTGAACAAGTTCTGACCCCCCCTCGATCGTTCCCACGCTCCGCGTGGGAATGCCGCCAGGGACGCTCCGCGTTCCGCTCCGGATGTGACGCAGAGCGTCACGGGATGCATTCCCACGCGGAGCGTGGGAACGATCAAGGCAGGAGCACCGTATCAGGTGCCTAAGGTCAAGCCATTGGCAGGCAACGGCAGCGCCGTCTTGTAGCGCACCTGCTTGAGCGCAAAGCTCGAACGGATATTGGCAACGCCGGGGACTTTGGTGAGGAAATCCATCATGAAGCGTTCCAGCGACTGAATGGTCGGCACCAGCACCCGAATCAGGTAATCCGGATCGCCGGCCATCAGGTAGCACTCCATCACCTCGGGCCGATCGGAGATCGCCTCTTCGAAATGCTGCAACGCCTCCTCCACCTGCTTTTCCAGGCTGACGTGGATGAACACATTGACGTGCAGCCCCAGCAGATCGGCGTCCAGCAGGGTCACCTGCTCACGAATCAAGCCCAACTCCTCCATCGCCTTGACCCGGTTGAAGCATGGCGTCGGTGACAGGTTGACCGAGCGTGCCAGGTCGGCGTTGGTGATGCGTGCGTTCTCCTGGAGACTGTTGAGAATGCCGATATCGGTACGGTCCAGTTTGCGCATGAGACAAAAACACCTGTTTTTTATGTTTATGCAGATTTTTTATCTGGAAATGACCTTGAACGCAACGAAACACAGAAAAATATTCTTCTTGGCCGGGCCTATGATTGTTGTAGGACAAGATTTCTTCCACCGAATGAAATCTGTCAGCTCACTACAAGAAATTCACAAGATCGAGCGTAGAAGCCATGAACCAAGCGTACGAACCGCTGCGCCTGCACGTCCCCGAACCCTCGGGTCGCCCCGGCTGCAAAACCGACTTCTCCTACCTGCACCTGACCGACGCCGGCACAGTGCGCAAACCCCCTATCGACGTTGAACCGGCTGACACGGCAGACCTGGCCCGTGGCCTGATTCGTGTGCTCGACGACCAGGGCAATGCCTTGGGCCCGTGGGCCGAAGGCGTACCGGTGGACATCCTGCGCAAAGGCATGCGTGCCATGCTCAAGACGCGGATCTACGACAACCGCATGGTGGTCGCCCAGCGCCAGAAAAAAATGTCGTTCTACATGCAGAGCCTCGGCGAAGAAGCCATCGGCAGCGCCCAGGCCCTGGCCTTGAACATCGACGACATGTGCTTCCCGACCTACCGCCAGCAAAGCATCCTGATGGCCCGCGACGTACCGCTGGTGGACCTGATTTGCCAACTGCTGTCGAACGAGCGCGATCCGCTCAAGGGACGTCAGTTGCCGATCATGTACTCGGTCAAAGATGCCGGTTTCTTTACCATCTCTGGCAACCTCGCCACCCAATTCGTCCAGGCCGTAGGCTGGGCCATGGCCTCGGCGATCAAGGGCGACACCAAAATCGCCTCGGCCTGGATCGGCGACGGTGCCACCGCCGAGTCGGACTTCCACACCGCTCTCACTTTCGCTCACGTGTATCGCGCGCCGGTGATCCTCAACGTGGTCAACAACCAGTGGGCCATCTCCACCTTCCAGGCGATTGCCGGTGGTGAAGCCACCACCTTCGCCGGGCGTGGCGTCGGTTGCGGCATCGCCTCGCTGCGGGTCGACGGCAACGATTTCTACGCGGTCTACGCCGCCTCTGCCTGGGCCGCCGAACGCGCGCGCCGCAACCTCGGCCCGACCATGATCGAATGGGTCACCTACCGCGCCGGCCCGCATTCCACCTCGGACGATCCATCCAAGTACCGTCCTGCCGACGACTGGAGCCACTTCCCGTTGGGCGATCCGATCGCGCGCCTCAAGCAGCACCTGATCAAGGTTGGCCACTGGTCCGAAGAAGAACACACCGCCGTCAGCGCCGAACTGGAAGCCGAGGTGATCGCCGCGCAGAAAGAAGCCGAACAGTACGGCACCCTTGCCGGCGGCCAGATTCCAAGCGCCGCGACCATGTTCGAAGATGTCTATAAAGAGATGCCGGAGCATTTGAAGCGCCAGCGTCAAGAGCTGGGGATCTGACATGAACGATCACAACAACAATATCCAGCTGGATACCGCCATGACCACGACCACCATGACCATGATCCAGGCCCTGCGCTCGGCCATGGATGTGATGCTTGAGCGCGACGACAACGTCGTGGTGTTCGGCCAGGACGTCGGTTACTTCGGCGGCGTGTTCCGCTGCACCGAAGGCCTGCAGGCCAAGTACGGCACCTCCCGGGTGTTCGACGCGCCGATCTCCGAAAGCGGCATCGTCGGCACTGCAGTAGGCATGGGCGCCTACGGCCTGCGCCCGGTGGTGGAGATCCAGTTCGCCGACTACGTCTACCCGGCCTACGACCAGATCATTTCCGAAGCCGCGCGCCTGCGTTATCGCTCGGCTGGCGAATTCACCGCGCCGTTGACCTTGCGCATGCCTTGCGGTGGCGGTATCTACGGCGGCCAGACCCACAGCCAGAGTATCGAGGCGCTGTTCACCCAGGTGTGCGGCCTGCGCACCGTCATGCCGTCCAACCCCTACGACGCCAAGGGCCTGCTGATCGCCTCGATCGAAAACGATGATCCGGTGATCTTCCTCGAGCCCAAGCGCCTGTACAACGGTCCGTTCGACGGCCACCACGACCGTCCGGTAACCCCTTGGTCGAAACACCCCGCCGCCCAGGTTCCAGACGGCTATTACACCGTGCCGCTCGATGTCGCCGCCATTGCCCGTCCGGGCAAGGACGTCACGGTACTGACCTACGGCACCACCGTGTACGTGTCGCAAGTGGCCGCCGAGGAAAGCGGCGTGGATGCCGAGGTCATCGACCTGCGCAGCCTCTGGCCGCTGGACCTGGAAACCATCGTCAAGTCCGTGAAGAAAACCGGGCGCTGCGTGATCGTCCACGAAGCGACTCGTACTTGCGGTTTCGGTGCCGAACTGACGGCGCTGGTGCAAGAGCACTGCTTCCACCACCTGGAAGCGCCGATCGAACGCGTCACCGGTTGGGACACCCCCTACCCGCACGCGCAAGAGTGGGCGTATTTCCCAGGGCCGTCCCGTGTGGGCGCGGCGTTGAAACGGGTCATGGAGGTCTGAATGGGCACGCACGTTATCAAGATGCCGGACATTGGCCAGAAGTTGAGTTGTCACAGTGGCACGTCAAGGTCGGCGACATGGTCGTCGAAGATCAGGTGCTGGCCGATGTCATGACCGACAAGGCAATGGTGGATATTCCGTCGCCCGTGCATGGCAAGGTGATTGCCCTTGGCGGCCAGCCAGGTGAAGTGATGGCGGTCGGCAGCGTGCTGATCAGCATCGAAGTCGAAGGCGCGGGCAACGTCAGGGAGTCTGCGCAACCGGCACCGGTGAAAGAAGCACCGGTCGCTGCGCCGAAAGTCGAAGCCACGGTGGAGAACAAACCGGTCGCTGCCGCAGCACCGAAAGCCGCCGTCTGCCAGGGACCGATGGTCGCCCGCGAAGCCGATGAGCGTCCCTTGGCCTCCCCGGCGGTTCGCAAGCATGCGCTGGACCTCGGTATCCAGTTGCGCCTGGTTCGTGGCACTGGCCCGGCGGGTCGTGTGTTGCACGAAGACCTCGAGGCTTATCTGGCCCAGGGTCAGTCGAATGCGTCGACCGTCAGCAGCGCTTACGCCCAGCGCAACGACGAAGAACAGATCCCGGTGATCGGCATGCGTCGCAAGATCGCCCAGCGCATGCAGGACGCCACGCAACGCGCGGCCCATTTCAGCTATGTCGAGGAAATCGACGTCACTGCCGTGGAAGAACTGCGTGCGCACCTCAACGAAAAACACGGTGCCAGCCGCGGCAAGTTGACCTTGCTGCCGTTCCTGGTTCGCGCCCTGGTCGTCGCCCTGCGTGATTTCCCGCAGATCAACGCGCGCTACGATGACGAAACCCAGGTCATCACCCGCTTGGGCGCGGTGCATGTCGGTATCGCCACCCAAGCCGATATTGGCTTGATGGTGCCCGTGGTTCGCCATGCCGAGGCTCGCAGCCTGTGGGACAGTGCCGCTGAAATCGCCCGATTGGCCACGGCCGCCCGTAACGGCAAGGCCAGCCGCGACGAACTGTCCGGCTCGTCCATCACCCTGACCAGCCTCGGCGCGCTGGGCGGCATCGTCAGCACCCCGGTGCTGAACCTGCCGGAAGTGGCGATCGTCGGCGTGAACAAAATCGTCGAGAGGCCCATGGTGATCAAAGGCCAGATCGTGATCCGCAAGATGATGAACCTCTCCAGCTCCTTCGATCACCGGGTGGTCGACGGCATGGACGCGGCACAATTCATCCAGGCCGTCCGTGGCCTGCTCGAACAACCCGCCACCCTGTTTGTGGACTGATTTTTGCTGGAGAGCACCATGCAAACTTTGCACACTACGCTGCTGATCATCGGCGGCGGCCCTGGCGGCTATGTGACCGCGATCCGTGCTGGCCAACTGGGCATTCCGACCATCCTGGTGGAAGGCCAATCCCTGGGCGGCACTTGCTTGAACATCGGCTGCATTCCGTCCAAGGCACTGATTCACGTGGCTGAACAGTTCCACCAGACGCAACAGCACAACCAGCACTCGGCCCTGGGCATCAACGTCTCGGCGCCAACCCTGGATATCGGCAAAAGCGTGGAATGGAAGGACGGCATCGTCGACCGCCTGACCACCGGTGTCGCGGCCCTGCTGAAAAAGAACAAGGTCCAGGTCGTTCAAGGCTGGGCCAAGGTCGTCGACGGCAAAACCGTCGACGTCGGCGACACGCGCATCCAGTGCGAGCACCTGGTGCTGGCCACTGGCTCCAAAAGCGTGAACTTGCCGATGCTGCCGATTGGCGGGCCGATCATCTCCTCCACCGAAGCGCTGGCACCGAGATCCGTGCCCAAACGCCTGGTCGTGGTGGGTGGCGGCTACATCGGCCTGGAACTGGGGATTGCCTATCGCAAGCTCGGTGCCGACGTCAGCGTGGTCGAGGCCCAGGAACGCATCCTGCCGGCCTACGACGGCGAACTGACCCAGCCCGTGCACGACGAATTGAAGAAACTTGGCGTGAAACTTTACTTGAAGCATAGCGTGCAAGGCTTTGATTCATCAGAAAATACCTTACAAGTACGCGACCCGGATGGCGGCATCCTGAACCTGGAGACCGATCAGGTACTGGTGGCCGTGGGTCGCAAGCCAAACACCGAGGGCTGGAACCTCGAAGCGCTGGACCTTGCGATGAACGGCGCGTCGATCAAGATCGATCACCGCTGCCAGACCAGCATGCGCAACGTCTACGCCATCGGCGACCTCAGTGGCGAGCCGATGCTCGCCCACCGGGCCATGGCCCAGGGCGAGATGGTGGCCGAACTGATCAGCGGCAAGCACCGCGAGTTCAACCCCGCCGCTATCGCCGCCGTCTGCTTTACCGACCCGGAACTGGTGGTGGTCGGCAAGACACCGGACGAGGCCAAGGCGGCAGGTCTTGACTGCATCGTGTCGAACTTCCCGTTCGCCGCCAATGGCCGGGCAATGACGCTTGAGTCCAAGAGCGGCTTCGTGCGCGTGGTCGCTCGTCGGGACAATCATCTGATCGTTGGCTGGCAGGCGGTGGGCGTCGGCGTCTCCGAATTGTCCACGGCATTCGCGCAAAGCCTGGAAATGGGTGCGCGGCTGGAAGACATCGGCGGCACTATTCATGCGCATCCAACGCTGGGCGAGGCGGTGCAGGAAGCGGCGTTGCGGGCGCTTGGCCACGCACTGCATCTGTGACCCCCACGCATGATCGTTCCCACGTTCTGCGTGGGAACGATCAAATCCGGGCTGCGAAATGGGTCCGGAATGAAGTATTGTTGTCCCCATCCAGAAAACGTCAGAAACATTGAACCGTTTCGGCGGTTGTTAAGTGATAGAGGGTGTCATGGGTAACGAAAGCATCAATTGGGACAAGCTGGGTTTTGACTACATCAAGACCGACAAGCGCTATCTGTCGCACTGGCGTAATGGCGAGTGGGACGCAGGCACCCTGACCGAAGACAATGTGCTGCACATCAGCGAAGGCTCCACGGCCCTTCACTATGGCCAGCAATGCTTCGAGGGCCTGAAGGCCTACCGCTGCAAGGACGGTTCGATCAACCTGTTCCGCCCGGACCAGAACGCCGCGCGCATGCAACGCAGCTGCGCGCGCCTGCTGATGCCACAGGTGTCCACCGAGCAGTTCATCGAAGCATGCAAGGATGTGGTGCGGGCCAACGAGCGTTTCATCCCGCCTTACGGCACTGGCGGCGCGCTGTACCTGCGTCCGTTCGTGATCGGCGTGGGTGACAACATCGGCGTGCGTACCGCACCCGAGTTCATCTTCTCGATTTTCTGCATCCCGGTCGGCGCCTACTTCAAGGGCGGCCTGACCCCGCACAACTTCCTGATCTCCAGCTACGACCGCGCGGCCCCGCAAGGCACGGGCGCAGCCAAGGTCGGTGGCAACTACGCCGCCAGCCTGATGCCAGGCTCCCAGGCCAAGAAGGCGCACTTCGCCGACGCCATCTACCTGGACCCGATGACCCACACCAAAATCGAAGAAGTCGGTTCGGCCAACTTCTTCGGGATCACCCACGACAACAAGTTCGTGACCCCGAACTCGCCGTCGGTGTTGCCGGGCATCACCCGCCTGTCGCTGATCGAGCTGGCCAAATCGCGCCTGGGCCTGGAAGTGATCGAAGGTGACGTGTTCATCGACAAGCTGTCGGACTTCAAGGAAGCCGGCGCTTGCGGTACCGCCGCCGTGATCACGCCAATCGGCGGCATCAGCTACAACGACCACCTGCACGTGTTCCATAGCGAAACCGAAGTCGGCCCGATCACCCAGAAGCTCTACAAAGAGCTGACCGGCGTGCAAACCGGCGACGTCGAAGCGCCAGCGGGCTGGATCGTCAAGGTTTGACCTGACGTCCACTGCAATAAAAAAGCGCCGCCCCCGAATTCGAGGGCGGCGTTTTTTTTGCGGCTTTTTCCCCTACAGGGATACAAACGGTCTCAACGGATCGGCGTTCGTGTTTCCATGTTCCGCACTCAATCTTCCCGCGTCAGCACTTCCAGCAATTCAATCTCGAATATCAGGTTCGAATTCGGCGGGATCTTGCCCATCGTACGCTCGCCATAGGCCAAATGCGCCGGGACCAGCAATTTGCGCTTGCCACCGACCTGCATGCCCATCAGGCCCTGGTCCCAAGCATTTCTCTTGTTACACGCCCACTCCTTTTCCCTCATAACCCCAAAAACCCGCCAACGGCAATCCCGATTTCAAGTCGAATCAGTGTGTGGATCTAGGGGGAATCCCCTGCGGGATATCGACTGAACTCGACCAGATGAACATAGGGCGGCTGGGAGTGCCAAACCTTGCTAGAAATCCCTAGCAGCTAGTCAAAGGTCGATTCAAATGGCTCTTTTACTGCGGCTGTAGCACTCAGTAAGGCGTTGTAGCAATGAAGTAGCCCTACCCCCAAGGGTGAGAGTTAGCGCGCCTTTCAGAGCGAGAAATGACGAGACTTCGACCGGTAATATAGCGAGTGGGAAACACACGGATGAGCGTCACCAACGGTGATCACCCCGAGGGCAAGACGTAACCCCAGGGCGATCAAGTAACGTGATGGCAACCAGCCACAACCCCCGGTAGACTGTGCCTACAACTTTTAAGGGAATGCTCAGAATGGCAATGGAAATACAGTGTTCAGGATGCGGTAAGAGAATACCTTTCGCGGGTGAAGTCTGCCCGTATTGCCAACGTAACAAGTCCGATGATCAGGACAAAGAGGTAGAGTCGCAGTTCACGTCTTTTCTAGGCGCCATCGCGGGACTGATTGTTGGGTTCATTGTTTACCAATTCAGCACGTTCAAAGCGGCAGCTATCTCCGGGGCAATCGTTGGACTGATCGTGCTTGCGTTGACCAGTTGGGTGGTGCACATCAGCAATCCCAAACGATGAGACTTAACATGAAGGCATGGATTGGGGCGGTTGCACTGGTGGGGACTCTGGCAAGTGGTAATGCCATCGCAGATGGGAATGAACTTCTCAGACAATGCCAAGCGACAGTGCGCGAAATGAGTGATGGCTCAACAGGTACGTGGAGCTACGACGCAGGATACTGCATAGGTCGTGTAGCCTCACTACTCGACATGTTGAACGGCTACGGAAAACTCTTACCTGCAAATCTGAAAGTTTGCATGCCAAAAGAAAAAGTCTCATACGGTCAAGGCGTGCGAATCGTCATCAAATTCTTGGAGGCGCACCCGGACGTTCTCCATAACGGCGAAACCGCTTTAATGCAGATCGCATTCAGGCTTGCATTCCCTTGCAAGGACTAATCAAGACGATTCCTCACAGAACCTCTTCTTTCGAGGGGAACGTGAGGGCCAGATTCTTCATCACTCGACTCACTTGAATCGATGACCACTTACCACCCCGGCTTGTGCTGATACCCTTCTCATTCAGGCAGTCAGCAACTTGCTGAAGGGTACGACCACCCTTGCGGATACACAGGTCTATCGGATCACGCACCGATTCCTGCCACGAATACACACGCTGTTGGATAGCTTCACTAGCCTTGGCCCGGTTGGCGTCGGTACGACCTTTCTCCAGTGCCTCAGTACGACGGGCGATCTTCTCGACTGACTGCACATCACCTTCATCAGCACGGGCCTGTAGGGCAGCTAGAGCTTCCTTGGTACGGTTGGCGATGAACTCCCGTTCCTGTTGGGCAAGTGCTGCAAACAGGTGAAGTTCAAACGTCTTGGCGTGAGGCATGGTCGCCACTTTGAATTCTGTCTGTTCCATCAGGCGGGCGATGTGGTGAACAGAACGGGACAGACGGTCCAGCTTGGCAACAACCAACTGAGCACCCAACTCCTTGCACGCCGCCAATGCCCTCTTCCCTTCAGGGCGATCCTCAATAGCCAGTTTGCCCGACACGACATCCACGAACTCACCGACAATGTTCCAGCCATTCTGTTTGGCAGCACGGTTGATGTATTCACGCTGAGCCTCAAGGCCCAAACCTGACTCACCCTGTCCAGTGCTGGAAACTCGGCAGTAACTCACTACGTCGATGATGCTGGTCATGTTCTCGCCCTCTGAAATCCGTCTGAGGGCTAATATAACACTATGTGATCGGTCGTTCTAGGTTTGTTATACGCACTTTTTCACTTCATCAGGATTTCTACATAGAACGTCCAAACGCCGATAACAAACAAGATACAGCCTCCAACACTACCGAAACCCCCAAAGATTGCTTTCCAAAACCCCCAACGCTTCCAGAGTGGGCGAACTACCGGCACACAAACTTCTTCACTAGGTGTTGGTACTCCCACAGGGCTGAACGCTCCCACACTCAACCCTTCAGGAATCCCTTTGAATCGAATCGGGGATGGACCAAGAGACTGCTGCCCTGCAAACGTTAATCGCATCTGAAGTAGGCCAAACCCATCATCAGCGGAGGCGTTAGCACCATCAATCAAGCCAGCCTCGTACAACATCTGGTGATCACCAAACACATCAGGGGACTCTTGCCACTCCGTAGTTTTGCCACTGGCAATGTCTTCGAGGATTTGGCGTTGTGCGGCGGTAAGCATGGTCATAGGCAGCATCCTGAGAGTAAGCAGAGTACCGAGCATCAGATAATTCCGATTTCGCTTGACATAGAATAACACAGAGACATCTAGCACTTATCTTGCTAGGTCAGTGACGGTCATCGTGTGTAGTTCGCCTGTAGCGTCATTGCTACGGCGGATTGTGATGGGTGAACATCCAGCGCTGGGTATGACGTGTTTTCTTCTAGATTTCAACTGTATTACTTTCATCTGGAAGGGAATTGTATAGAAAAAGCGACGTGCTTAACACGAGAATGGATGAACACCATATGGAATCAGTGTTGCAAAGGTTTCGTCATGTATGAATCTATACACCAACACCCTGTTTTCACTCTGCTTCTGGTTCTGTATTCATCCTGTTGTTGTGGTACTGACTGTGTAACCTTCACACTGATCACCAAATGGCGAATATATTTCAGGTACAAAAAACCACCCGAAGGTGGCCATATGATCATACTCGCTGACGCATACCAAAATAGACATAGTCTCTATCCAGAACAGCGGCTCTCAACGTAAGCAAACGCAAACTAAAAAGCGCGATCAGGCGTATTCAAAACACCTCAGACAATTATTAGGAAGTTATCTTGAATGCATCTGATCGTACTTGCTCAAGAACCTACTGACTTCGGAAGTCTTTTGTGCGCGCTCAGCCTCAAGTATCTTTTGATCAAGAATGAGCTCAATGCTTGTCTTCAATAAGGGAAAGTACTCTAAGCAGTCAGCCTCTGATAAATCATGCACTCCGTTGCTCAACACCCCGTAGATTTTATGGTGTTCAACTAGAAAACTTGGCAGATGATCCCTCAGTAATTTTACCCGATCTTGCATCCTGCCGTTGACGAAAGCAGCTTCATCCCAATCAGAGTGTTTTGAAGCAACATCATGAGCCTCACAAATCAATGATTCAAAGATTCGTCTCAGATAGACCAATGATCCCGCGCCAATGCCATGAGCCGCAAGACCAATAGCCTTGGTGAATCCTTTGAAGCTTTCAGAATCCAGAACTTTCGAGTACTTCTTGGCATCATAGAGATTGGATTCTGCGGTGGAAGGATACTGCCCTATTTTTTGAACGCTAAACTTATCTACAGTTCTAAAAAAGTACGCACTTACGTGCTCTTTGTTTCTTGAGCACGTTGCCAGTATTTTAAACATACCGTTATCAGGCCAGTTGATTTCACTTACCCATCCTTCCTGATACTCTGAGTTGCAACTAGAAATCGTATGCATTTTACACTGCGGGCAATACGCATCTAAATGCCCGCTATAAGTTATCAGCTTCACGACACTAGAAAAGGCATCGATGGATGCACTGTATATTTTATACAGCGGGGCATTGACACAAAATTCAGCAGGTGTTGGGAAATCAACCATTTAATACTCCTCTATTTAAGCTAAGACACAACTCAGACTGCAAATTTACAGTTACCTACTAATCGTCAGCATCAGCGGGCATTAAACTATTACTATTTAAAACAGACCACCTAGGTACATTGTCTTTATTGAAGAATCGATTAAGGTCGTGCGGTACTTGGCGCTCGATTGCTCCGGCAATCGTGTCCAGCTTTTCAGCGGAGAGCGCTTTGCTCAAAACATTCATAGTCGCCGGGAACATCTTGTTCGCAATCTCTCTTAGGTTTTCCACTTTGGCCGTGGTGATGATCGAGAGAAACACCTGACGAATTCTACCCTTCCTGAGTTCTTGCAGTCTGATCAAGAAAGGTTGGTTAGGGAAGAGTCGGCGCAACCTCTGTTTAAACTTTGCCATGTCTGACAGCATGTTCACAGATAGTTCCGGCTTATCATAGAAAACAGAATATTGGTATGTCCAATCGTTGCCTTTGAGGACAGCGAGATACCTTCTTTTTGTTTTGTCCTCGGTGGTTTCACTCAAAACGACTTCTCTTTGGATATGGATACACTGTGCTTATTTCTCCTCCTATACTGCCCTGCCAATCGACCAAACAAAATCAACCACTGTTAGGCAATCAAATGCCCGCCCCGTCTGGCTGGGATTGAAGGTAGCGCAATGGTTTTCAGGATGATTTTAAGGGTCGATTATGTTTTATTAGTGCGGTAACTGTCAACTGGGTTTACTGTTCGTTTTCCACCTTTCCTGAAGACAACAAAAAGCCCGCACAACCCCGTAAGGCTGCGCGGGCTATGGTTGGGTATAGCTCATCTGGAAAGCACTCACATTCGATTGTAGGAGCTTGCAGCTATCAGTCTGGAATGACTAGATCAGCGAATGCATCCGAAACTTCTTTCTCTATCTCTGCTAGTTTCTTGGCCTTAGCATCCGCTTGCTTCTTGGCTTCTTTAGCTTCTTCTCGCTCGATCAATTGTGCTTTCAAAAGCTCTTTAAAGCTCTCCCTCTCAGCTTCAAGCTCAGCAATGTAATCCTCTTTGACTTTGCCAAGCATCTGCGCAAGTTCCACATCCTGAATGCCTTGTGGCTTGGTCATGTACGCCGAGTAGTTGAGTGGTTCCATTCGGGTTGGTAGTTTTTCATCAAGAACATATCCATCATTATTCATCTTGATTACAGTCTGTAGGAACAGGTGTGGCAATTCGGATCGGGCTACTTCTTTACATTCAAGGGTGTTGAAGTACATATGCTTGTACGCTACCTGACGGCGCTCAAGTTCTTTCGCGTCAAACTTTGGAATTGATCCTTTGATGATTATGGTCATTTTACATTTCTCCTTTTTGTTTATGAATATGCGCTATTGCTTTAGCGGTGATCCATGTTTTGTATTGCTCATCACTTAGCTTAGTGGTGGTAGCCTTGGTGGTGCTGAGCACATTAGCACTCACCATCTGTGCTTGTTGCACAGGCTTTGATTGCACTGCATGTTGCGCAGGTTCTTTTGCCTTTTGTTTAGAGCGAGCAACAGCTTGTATAAACCCATTGCTGAAATGATCGAGACTGCTCATAAATTGTTTATCCTCATTTAAATTGAATGCACTATGATAAAGACGCCCGAAAGGACACCTGAGATATGGTCGAAATCGCACTTTCAACCCTTGATTTATAAGGGGTGTAGACGTACAAAAACGACAAGCCAGGGGATAGCCTAGGGTGGCGTATATTTAAGGCTATAAACGCCTCACAGAAGGTATCTAGCGATACTTGTTTATATATGCTGTGGCAACCACTGTACCAGTGAGAAACATGCCGGATAGATCATGCACGTCAGCGGTAGGGTTTTGATGTATCCATGATTTGATACTGGACTCACGATCAACGACAGCAGGCGTCAACTCATTACGAATGCGAGTGCTGACAAGCTGGACTTTACTAACAGGACCATTACTGACTTGATCCATAAAGCTTGGGCAAGCATTCATAAGATCACCGACGCTTACCCGTACACCTTTAAGGTGAGCTTTCTTGTGAAGCTTATAGTAGTGGTTGAGAACGATGATTGAGGCTTCATGGAAGCTATGCTCATTGTCTGGTGTTGGTAGCGCTGAACTGGTTATCACATTCTTAATTAACTGCGATGGTTTGTGTACGACAATATAATTCGGCAATTGGTTTTCCTTGTGCGAATAGATTTCCTCTACTTATATGCAAGTAACTGGATTAAATGAATGTTTCAAATGTTATGTAGATTGCTTTCCGCTTTCTTCTTAGCATCATGCCTTGCGAAGTTCTTAGTAATCTGGCTAATCATCATTTGGATCGTGTGTACATGGCTTGAATAACCTTTTCGCTGCATGATTGCTTCAAGCTGTTGTACTGATTCTGCGTTGAGTTTGATATGCATTATGAACGTACCTGCTTTACCGCAGGCGCCTGCAAACTCTCCAAGAAAGCGCTAACCATCAAATTTATTACGTGAACTCGACTGGTTTCATTGATGATCCTCATAACTTCATCTAGATTCTGTACGGTACGCGAATTAAGAACGATCTTCATAATTTATACTCCAATGTTAGTAATGGGTTGAAATGCGCGACTGATTACCAATTGGTTAATTAGTAACCCAAGGCTATCGGCCTGACTCTTGAGTGAGTCGAATTGTAGTTTTGACATAGTCAACTTTAAGCTGATTGGCCGAGCACGAGACATTCGATGCAGCTTTGTACGGCAGCAACCAGAACATGTCTTAGTGTGTGATCGACGGTTTACAAGCGATTTGGTGCATACTGCACAGGTCTTTTCAGCAGACATAGAATTTCCTCCAAAGGAATTAGTGATAGTGTTTTACTACGCGTGTGTCGCTTTTTACTTCAGGCAATAAAAAAGGATCAACTGATTAGGGTTGATCCTTTCTATATAGAGCGAGAGAGAACAGGTTGCTAACGAGGATTAGAGGGACTCAGTTAACAGCCCATCACGGAAATGACTAAAACAGTGACTATGCTCTTCGGGTTTCTGGAAGAACTGCAATAATTACAGAAACCTGAAGATTGTTCTCTCTCTGGTAATACAAATTATATCAGTCAATCCTGAGATTTGCAATACTGTCAACAACTATTTTGAAACTATTTCAAATATATTTTCATGTTCACTGTCAAGCTAATCAAGTTCACGAAGATTGTGAGACAGAATTTTGTAGGAACGATTTAACACATAGTTTGTCCCCCCATTCACATCGTTGTCGTATACTCGTACGTCAGTCATCTCAGGTATGGTTTTAGAAATAGTGAATTTCAGTTCACCAGCATGAATTCGATAACCTAATGTAGTATTACCTTTGCGAGCAACACCATCATAAATATATGGCTCATTGTCGTCAGGAAGGTAAAGCTTTCGCCCCGGCTGTATTGTTATTGAATACCCTGCTTGTTTCAGTAATGCAGAAAGCTTTATAGGATCATGAAAGGCAAGACGGTCAAGCTCCATTGTAGCTTCATATCCAAGTATGAGCGACCCAGACTTAGACTCAGCGCCTTCATCACTTGTGCGCTCCAGTACACTTAACTCACTGTCGATTGCTGTACGGCGGTCGCTTACCATCTCAAACTCAGCTTCCAACTCTGGCGAATCAATCTTTGCCAATAACTTTGACAACCTTTGGATTGAAGCTGTAAGTTCGTCACGCTCAGTAGCAAGGGCAAGCTTCCGCTTTTCATTGTCAGTTAGCTGAATAACGCTCATCGCTCTTTCAATCCACTCAGGCGCACTCGCTAGATAGATGTAATGAACAACTTGGTACGGGATCGTCTCAGCATTCGTACACCCGGCCGACTTCAACCGATGGTGTATGATGCAGCGCATATTGTTAGGCTTGCCATCTTTATTGTGGACTATGTAGTTTGCACCACACATACCGCACTTCACTAAGCCAACAAGGAAGTTTTTTGATGTACGGCTAGGAGGTTTAGTTTTCATCTCCTTCTGCCGCTTCTGTGCTTGCATGAATACTTCGGGAGTTACAACAGGCGGGTAAACACCGGGGATGTCGTCCCAATAACCGATAGCAGCTTTGTTTCTCAACCAACCTTCCACCGTCGGACCACTACACTTAGCTAACTCAGGCACACCTGTTGCGCGCAGACGGTTGGCTATTGCGCTCTTACCAACCCCACTGATGTACAACTCGAAGGCTTGGCGGATATGTGGTGCAATGTTCGGTTTCAACACACCATCAACGGTCAGCCAGACAGGCACCCAGCGTTTAACCTGCTCACCGCTCTTAGCTTTCTGTCTTCTGATTTCGTAGCTGGCTGTCACCCGCTCACTCAGCTGCTTGGAATATCCGTGTGCCGCTTGAATCTTTGCGATCAACAGGAAAATCTGAGCGCCACCAACGGAGTCAATGGTGTAAGTCGTATTGTCATCCAAGGTGATGATAGAAACGCCAGCTTTCAGGATCGGCGCAATCACATCGTTGAGCATATCTAAAGGAGGGAGTCGACCCGTGCGGTCGATTGCTTCAACCAGCACAACGTCACCGGGTTGGAAGTCACCTTGCTTCACAGCTACTAACAGCTTCGCCCAACCACCTCCTTCCTTCATGTGGTCACCGTGGTAACCGGACTTGCCTAGGTCTCTATATGATTTGTCGTATAGGGTGTAGTCATCATTTGCAATGAGCCAGCGGGTTACAGCTTCTTGCTGACGTTGGTGACTGGTGCCAGTCGCTTGCTTACCAGATGAGAATCTTATGTAGCTAATCGCCTTGGGCATTGGATGGCACCCACACCTTGATGGAAAGGCGGCAGTGTAACATTCAATGAAGCTGGTCCCAACCCTTGATCACCCGACCGGTGCCGATCACGCACTGGAACGGCTTGCCTCGACTGTAGGAAGAGTCGAATTCGCTACCGTCCTCCAGCCAGCCGCGGTATTGGGTGGTGATCAGTGCGCCTTTGACGACGGCCTTGCCGTCACCCGGTTCAAGATCAATGATTTGCAGTTCGTCGTTCATGTTCTTAACTCATCTACAGTGCCCTGGACTTGCGGGCGCGGACGCAGGTTTTCGCAGAAACTGCTGCCAATGGCAACCGGCGGAACCGAATACCCCTGCGCCGCTCACATAAGTATCGACTTCGCGCTCAGAAAGGATGCTCTGATGACTGACCTGCGCAGTTTCATTCCGCCCTACATTCTGCACCGTATCGTCGCGCATGGATCTGAACACCAGCGTTCCAGCGCAATGAGCACACTGGCCCATGTGCGTACCCTTCGGCATACGCCTGGCCCACCGGTGCGTCCAGCTGCCGCCGCGATCCTGCCGGCAACCTCCAAACGTGGCCAGGTACAGCGCAGCGTGCATGATGCCCAGGGCAAGATGCTCCTGCCCGGCATGCCGGTGCGCCTCGAAGGCCAGGCGCCGAGCGGTGATCCGGCGGTCGATGAGGCCTACGACGCGCTGGGGGCCAGCTACGATTTCTTTTGGAAAGTGTTGGGCCGCGACTCCATCGACGATAAGGGTTTCGCCCTGATCGGCAGCGTGCATTATGGCCAGGACTATGAGAACGCCTTCTGGAACGGATCGCAGATGGTCTTCGGTGACGGCGATGGGGAAATCTTCCAGCGCTTCACCCGCTCGCTGGACGTGGTCGGGCACGAGCTGACCCACGGCGTGGTCGAGAGCGAAGCGGGCCTGGTGTATGCCGACCAGTCCGGGGCGATGAATGAATCGCTGTCGGATGTGTTTGGCGTGCTGACCAAGCAATACCTGCTGGGGCACACCGCCGACCAGGCGGACTGGCTGATCGGCGCGGATTTACTGACCCCGCGGATCAAGGGCGTCGGTTTGCGCTCGATGGCCCACCCGGGCACCGCCTATGACGACCCACTGCTGGGCAAGGACCCGCAACCGGACCACATGCGCAAATTCGTGATCACCCAGGAGGACAATGGCGGCGTGCACATCAATTCCGGCATTCCCAATCGGGCGTTTTACCTGGCCGCCAAGGCCTTGGGTGGATTCGCCTGGGAAACAGCCGGGCTCATCTGGTACGACGCACTGTGTGACAAGCGCTTGAGTCATGAGACGTCATTCAGTGCCTTTGCAAAACTCACCGTGGAGCATGCGCGTCGGCGCTTCAGCGCCAATGAAGCGCGGGTGGTGCAGCGCGGCTGGTCACAAGTAGGCGTCGAGACGACGCAGGAGGCACCATGAAAACCCTGCCGACACTGGACGACCGGGCCGTTGTGCGCCTGTCTCGCCAAGGTGGCTTTGCCGCAATCCAGGCCCTGACGCGCCCCCGGGAAATCGAATTCGCGCAATGCGATCTCGAGCAGCGTTCGCGCATCCGTGGCCTGCTCGAAGGGTGCCTGCCGCTGGCCAGCTCGGCCTCGGGCGGGGGAGATCAGCGCTTTTACCAGATCGAGCTGCGCTACCACGCAGGCGAACAGGACGACCAGATGGTGTTGAAAGTGCCGGAAAACCAGGCCCCCGCTGAGCTTGTACGGCTCTGGGACCTGGGGGAATTGCTGTAGTGCGACGGCGATGTCCGCTCGACAACTGTTTTGCGCGATAGCCTTGAACCCAGGCCAGCCTTTATCCTTGTCGACCCGCCGTACCGAGTTGATGGAGTTTTTCTAATGCCCCATGAAGGCAGTCTGTTGCAAGCCGCAGTCGTATTTCTGCTCGCCGCCGTACTCACCGTTCCCCTGGCCAAGCGCCTGCAATTGGGCGCGGTGCTGGGTTATCTGTTTGCCGGCGTGATCATCGGCCCCTCGGGGCTGGGCCTGATCGGCAATACGGAAAGTGTCGCGCACATCTCTGAACTCGGCGTGGTGTTGCTGCTGTTCATCATCGGTCTGGAGTTGTCGCCACGGCGCTTATGGGTGATGCGCAAGGCGGTGTTCGGCGTCGGTCTGGCGCAAGTACTGCTGACAGGTGCGCTGCTGGGCGTATTGGCGCTGTATGTCTTCGGGCAACCGCTGAACACCTCGATCGTGCTGGGCCTGGGCCTGGCCCTGTCGTCCACCGCCTTCGGCCTGCAAAGCCTGGCTGAGCGCAAGGAACTGACCAGCCCCCACGGCCGCCTGGCGTTCGCGATCCTGCTGTTCCAGGACATCGCCGCGATCCCGCTGATCGCCATGGTGCCGCTGCTGGCAGGCAGTAGCGCAAACGTCAGCGCGGTCGACGATGTCAACCAGGGCCTGCGCGTGCTGGTCAGTATTGCCATTGTGGTGATCGGCGGACGCTACTTGCTGCGTCCGGTGTTTCGCGTGGTCGCCAAGACCGGCTTGCCGGAAGTGTCCACCGCGACCGCGTTGCTGGTGGTGATGGGCACCGCCTGGCTGATGGACCTGGCCGGTATTTCCATGGCCCTCGGTGCATTTCTTGCCGGCCTGCTGCTGGCAGACTCCGAATACCGGCACGAGCTGGAAGCACAGATCGAACCCTTCAAGGGCCTGCTGTTGGGGCTGTTCTTCATGAGTGTCGGCATGGGCGCCAACCTCGGCCTGCTGCTGCGCGAGCCTATCGTGGTGCTGGGGCTGACCCTGCTGCTGATCGCCGTCAAACTGCCGTTGCTGTTTGTCGTCGGCCGACTGGCCGGCGGTTTGAACAAGATCAGCGCCATTCGCCTGGGTATTGTACTGGCGGCTGGTGGTGAATTTGCCTTTGTGGTGTTCAAGATCGGCCGTGATCATGGTCTGTTCGATCCACGCCTGTACGACTTGCTGGTGCTGGCGATCACCCTGTCGATGGCGTTGACGCCCCTGTTGATGTTGTTGTGCGCCCGACTGGTTAGCCCGAAGGTGCAACCGGTGGTGGTTCCGGAGCAATTTCGCGCAATCGACGCCGATGAGCCCCGTGTGGTGATCGCCGGCATGGGCCGTATGGGGCAGATCGTCGCGCGTATCCTGCGGGCTCAGAACATCAAGTTCGTGGCCCTCGACACCTCGGTGGAAACCATCGAGCTGTCGCGCAGCTTCGGCGGCGTACCGGTGTATTACGGCGACCCGATGCGTCCGGAAATCCTCAGCGCGGCCAAGGTTGCGGATGCCGAGTTCTTCGTCATCGCCACCGACGACCCGGACACCAACATCAAGACCGCCGAACTGGTGCACAAGCTCTATCCGCACATCAAGATCATTGCCCGCGCCCGCAACCGCCAGCATGTGCATCGCCTGGTGGACCTGGGCGCCCACGCCGTGCGCGAAACCTTTTACTCCAGTCTGGAAATGAGCCGGCAGACATTGATCGGCCTGGGACTGACGCCCGAACAGGCCGATGCACGGATCAAGCGTTTCAAGCATCACGACGAACAGGTGCTCGAAGCCCAGCACGCGATCTACGACGACGCGGTGAAGGTCAAGCAGACGGCGCAGGAAGCGCGGGCGGAACTGGCACGGTTATTCGAATCGGACCAGCTGGAAGAGCAGGCGAAGAACGGTTGAGATGAATGTGCCGGCCTCCTGGCCGGCACCCCGCCCCTATCACACACGGACTCCAACATGGCTGGCGACACCGCTCTCAAGGAAATCTTCAACGCCGAGCGCCTGCGGCACATCGCCGCCGAGATGACGGCGGTGTATCCCGACTTCGACGCCAAGGGTTTCCTGAAACTGGCCAACCATGGCCTGGCCGAATTGTCGGTGATGCAGCGCCTGGCCCGCGTCAGCGAATGCTTGCACGCGGTATTGCCGCTGGGTTATGAAGCATCGCTGGAAGTACTGCGCGCCCTCGCCCCTCGCCTCAACAGCGGTTTTGTCAGCATGTGCCTGCCGCATTACGTGGCGACCTATGGCGCGGAGCGGTTCGAACTGTCGATGGAGGCGCTCAAGTACTTCACCGCATTCGGTTCCTCGGAGTTCGCCATCCGCCATTTCCTGCGCGACGATTTGCAACGCTCGCTGCAATTGATGCATGACTGGTCGCTGGACGCCAACGAACATGTCCGGCGCCTCGCCAGCGAAGGTTGCCGGCCGCGCCTGCCCTGGTCGTTTCGCCTGGAGCCGGTCCAGGCCGACCCGCGACTGGCCGCCGGGATCCTCGACAACCTCAAGGCCGACCCCAGCCTTTACGTGCGCAAGTCCGTGGCCAATCACCTCAATGACATCACCAAGGACCAGCCCGAGTGGGTACTGGACCTGATCGAGGGCTGGTCGCTGGACAACCCGCACACCGCATGGATCGCCAGGCATGCCCTGCGCAGCCTGATCAAACAGGGCAACCTGCGCGCCCTGGCTATCATTGGCGCGGGCGGCAAACCTGAAGTCCAGATCATCGATGTGCAGGTCAATCCGCCGGTGATCGGGCTCGGCGAAAAAATCACCCTGTCCTTTGCGGTCAAGTCCACGGTACACAACAGCCAGCGCCTGGTGATCGATTACGCCATCGACTACGTCAAGGCCAACGGCAGCACCTCGGCCAAGGTCTTCAAGCTCAAGGCCTTGACGCTACCAGGCAACGCCACACAACCGATCACCCGCGGCCAACACATCAAGGAACTGACCACCCGCCGGCATTACGCGGGCAAGCATGCGGTACATGTGTTGGTGAATGGCGAGCGGCTGGCCAGTACGGCGTTTGAAATCCTCGCCTGAAACACGGTCTCCCTCTGTAGGAGCTGCCGCAGGCTGCGATCTTTTGATCTTGAAAAATCAAAAGATCGCAGCCTGCGGCAGCTCCTACAGTGGTATCCGAGGCACCGTTAAATCACGGGAGGGTTGGGGCCCAGCAGCAGCTCCTGCTCACGCTCACACAACTCCACCACGTAATCCCACATCACCCGCAACCGCACCGACTTGTGCAACTCGCGACGGGTACTGATCCAGTAACTACGCAGGATGCTCTCCTGGGGGAGCAACGGCACAAGGCCAGGATCGGCACTGGCCATGTAGCACGGCAGCACGGCGATCCCAAGACCTGCGCGCGCGGCCTGTTGCTGGGCGATGACGCTGGTGCTGTGGAACACCACCTGCGGGTTGCGGCAGAAGCTGTTGAGGAACATCAATTCCTGGCTGAACAGCAAATCGTCGACGTAGCCGATCCAGGCATGGCGCCCCAGGTCTTCACGATTGCGCAGCGCCGGGGAGCGGTCGAGGTAGTCCTGGCTGGCGTAGAGCGCCAGGCGATAGTCCGCCAGTTTGCGCGTGACCAGCATGTCGGCGGCCGGGCGCTCCAGGTGGATGCTGATTTCCGCCTCGCGGTTGAGGATGCTGACAAAGCGCGGCACCGCCACCAGTTCCACTTCCAGTCCGGGGTAGCGCTCGAACAGTCCGTTCATGCGGCTGGCAAGGAACATGATGCCCAGCCCTTCCGTCACCCCCACCCGGATCTTGCCCAGCGGCGCCGTGGATTGGGTGATTTCTTCCTGCGCCAGCAGCGCGACGTTCTCCATCGCCTCGGCGTGCTTGAGCAATGCTTCGCCCGCCGGGGTCAGCTCATACCCCTGGGCATGCTGCACGAACAGTGCGGTGCCCAGGCTCTTTTCAACGGCCTCGATGTGCCGCGCCACGGTGGCATGGGTGGTGTTCAAACGGCGCGCAGCAGTGAGCAAACGCCCGCTTCGCTGTAGCTCGAGAAAGAACCGCAGGTCATTCCAGTCGAACATCGTCCATCCCTTGGTCAGCGTTGTTTAAAAACGAACAGTAGCTGGGTAAAAACTAACATTCTTTTAACGAAAGCTAACAACTAGGATGGTCCCCAACAAGAACAACAAGCGAGGTCAGGGATGCACGCTTCCCTTGATGAATACGACTACATCGTGGTCGGGGCCGGGCCGGCCGGCTGTTTACTGGCCAATCGCCTGTCGACCAACCCGCAACACCGCGTGCTGCTGCTCGAAGCCGGCGGTCGCGACAATTACGCCTGGATCCACATCCCGGTGGGCTACCTGTTCTGCATCGGCAATCCGCGAACCGACTGGTGCTTCAAGACCGAGGCGCAACCGGGCTTGCAAGGTCGTACCCTGAGTTACCCACGCGGCAAGGTACTGGGCGGATGTTCGTCGATCAACGGCATGATCTACATGCGCGGCCAGGCCGGCGACTATGATGGCTGGGCGGCTGACGGCAACCCTGGCTGGCGTTGGCAAGACGTGCTGCCGTTGTTCAAGAAGAGCGAAAACCATTTTGCCGGCGAATCAACGTTTCACGGCGGCAGCGGCGACTGGCGGGTTGAACGCCAGCGCCTGTCCTGGCCGATTCTGGATGCTTTTCGCAGCGCCGCCGAACAAAGCGGCATCGCCAGCATCGACGACTTCAACCAGGGCGATAACGAAGGTTGCGGCTATTTCCAGGTCAACCAGAAGGCGGGCATCCGCTGGAATGCAGCCAAGGCCTTTCTCAAACCGATCCGCCAGCGCCCCAACCTGACGGTGCTGACCGGTGTCGAGGTCGACCGCGTAATGCTGGAAAACGCTCGTGCTTCGGCGGTCAGCGCCCGCTGGCAGGGCCAGGCCAAGACTTTCAAGGCGCGCAAGGAAATCGTCCTGTGCGCCGGTTCCGTCGGTTCACCGAGCATCCTGCAGCGTTCCGGCATCGGCCCTCGCCCACTGCTGCAGCGCCTGGGCATCGGTGTAGTCCATGAACTGTCCGGCGTTGGCGGCAACTTGCAGGACCACCTGCAACTGCGGCTGATCTACAAGCTGGAGAATGCCCGAACGCTCAATCAAATCGCCGGCAGCCTGTGGGGCAAGATGGGCATGGGCCTGCGTTATCTGTATGACCGCAGCGGTCCGTTGTCGATGGCGCCGAGTCAGTTGGGGGCCTTTGCGCGTTCAGGGCCCGAGCAAACCTCGGCCAACCTCGAGTACCACGTGCAGCCGCTGTCGCTGGAGCGCTTTGGTGAGCCGTTGCACGCCTTCCCGGCCTTCACCGCATCGGTTTGCGATCTGCGTCCGCAAAGCCGGGGCACGGTGCAGATCCGCTCTGCCGATCCACAACAAGCGCCGCTGATCCAGCCCAATTACCTGAGCCACCCGGAAGACTTGCGGGTCGCCGCCGATGCCATCCGCCTGACCCGGCGCATCGTTGCCGCGCCGGCCCTGAGGGCGTTCAAACCGGTCGAGTACCTGCCCGGCGACAGCCTGCAGAGCGAGGAACAGCTGCATGAAGCCGCCGCGCGGATCGGCACGACGATTTTCCATCCGGTCGGCACCTGCCGCATGGGCAACGACGCGGACGCGGTGGTCGATGCAGAACTGCGCGTGCACGGCATCCCCGGCCTGCGCATCGCCGATGCCTCGATCATGCCGCGCATCACCTCGGGCAACACCTGCTCGCCTACGCTGATGATCGCGGAGAAGGCTGCACAACTGATCCTCAACCCCGACACAAGGAGCCTCACCCCGGAAAAGGAACTGGCCACACACCCGTGAACCCTGCACGGACACTGTAGGAGCGAGCATGCTCGCGATGGCCGTCAACGATGACGCTGGAAACCTGACACCCCGCGGTGCTCTCAGGTGCATCGCGAGCATGCTCGCTCCTACGGGTAACGGGTACACCCCGATTTATGGATAAACGCGGCGCCCGCCCACAAGGAAAGCGCCGACAGTGGAACAACAAAAACAATCACTGTGAGGGATACCGATATGTCAGAACACGTTCAGCCCCTGGAAGCCGTGCGTAGCGCGGGCACCAGCCAGGAAACCCAGAAAGTCATCTTCGCCTCGTCGCTCGGGACGGTTTTCGAGTGGTATGACTTTTTCCTCTACGGCGCCCTCGCGGCGGTGATCAGCAAACAGTTCTTCGCCGGGGTCAACGACACCACCGCGTTCATCTTTGCCTTGATGGCGTTCGCCGCCGGCTTCATTGTCAGGCCATTCGGCGCCCTGGTGTTCGGCCGGTTGGGCGACATGATCGGGCGCAAATACACCTTCCTCGCCACCATCGTGCTGATGGGCCTGGCAACCTTCTGCGTCGGCCTGCTGCCCAATTACGCGAGCATCGGCATCGCCGCGCCGATCATCCTCGTGGTGCTGCGCATGCTCCAGGGCCTGGCACTGGGTGGTGAATATGGCGGCGCCGCGACCTACGTGGCAGAGCACGCGCCGATGGGCAAACGTGGCTTCCACACCAGCTGGATCCAGTCCACCGCCACCCTGGGCCTGTTGCTGTCGCTGCTGGTGGTACTGGGTTGCCGCTATTTCACGGGCGATCAGTTCGAAGTTTGGGGCTGGCGCATTCCGTTTCTGTTTTCGATCATCCTGCTGGGCATCTCGACCTGGATTCGCCTGAGCCTGCACGAGTCGCCTGCGTTCGTGAAAATGAAAGAGGAAGGCAAACTCTGCAAGTCGCCGATCCGCGATTCCTTCGGCAAGTGGGAAAACCTCAAGGTGGTATTGATCGCCCTGTTCAGCATCAACGCCGGGCAAGCGGTGACCTTCTATGCTGCGCAGTTCTATGTGCTGTTCTTCCTCACCCAGTTCCTGAAAATGGACCCCGCAGTGGCCAACGGCTTGCTGATCGTCAGTGTGACCATCGGTGCACCCTTCTTCATTTTCTTTGGCTGGCTATCGGACAAGGTCGGGCGCAAACCGGTACTCATGCTGGGCCTGCTGCTCGCCACCGTGTTGTACTTCCCGATCTTCAAGACCCTGGCCCACTACGCCAACCCGGCCATCGACCAGGCCAGCCGCCAGGCGCCGATTACCGTGCTCGCGGACCCGGCCACCTGCACCTTCCAGTTCGACCCGGTAGGCAAGGCGAAATTCGACAGCCCATGCGACAAGGTCAAGACCTTCCTGGTCAAGCAAGGCCTGCCGTACCAGAGCGCAGCAGCCCCGGCCGGCAGCGATGTGCAGGTCAGCGTCGGTGACATGAAGATCGACGGTTTCGACGAAGCCGCCCTGCGTGGCGCGGTGACCCTGGCGGGTTACCCACAACAGGCCGACATGCAGCAGATCAACAAACCAATGATCGTGGCCCTGATCGTCGCGCTGATCATCATCTCCGCCATGTGCTACGGCCCGCTGGCGGCGCTGATGGTCGAACTGTTCCCCACCCGTATCCGCTACACCTCGATGTCCCTGCCCTACCACATCGGTAATGGCTGGTTCGGCGGTTTCCTGCCGACCGTGTCATTTGCCCTGGTGGTGTACACCGGCGACATCTTCTATGGGCTGTGGTATCCGGTGCTGATCACCGGGGTGAGCCTGGTGGTGGGGATGTTGTGCCTGCGAGAGACACGTAACGTCGATCTGGATAAGAACTGATTGAAAATCAAAAGATCGCAGCCTTCGGCAACTCCTACCCTGGAATGCGTTCCCCTGTAGGAGCTGCCGCAGGCTGCGATCTTTTAATGGCAATGGCGACTCACTCGTCGAGTTCAACGAGCTCAAATTTCACCTGATCTGGATAAAACGCCATGTATTCGCGTATCTGTGCAACCGAGACTTTCGGATTCTCGTAACTCCACACCGCATTAGCCCCTTCATGTCCCGGCACCTGCAAACTGAAATAGCTGGCATCGCCCTTGTACGGGCAATAGCTGGTGTGGTCGGTGCGGGCGAAATATTTCTCGTCGATGTCTTCTCGCGGGACGTAGTACACCGGAGGGTAATTGGCTTCCAATAGCACCAACGCACGTGAAGATGCAGCCACCTGGATACCGTGGAACTTCACCAACAGGCAGCCTGGCTGCTCGGCGATGGTGATGACAGGGCTGGGACCGGAGCTTTTCATGGAAAACAATCCTCATGACAGAAGTTGACCTGCAGGAGCGTGGCTTGCCCGCGATGGGCCGCGCAGCGACCCCAAAACCTGAGACTACGACGTATCAGGTATAACTCAGATTCCCCGATAACGATGGCCTCACAGCTAAACGGCCTGCGCAATCAAACGCAACGTAAAAACTGTACATCCATACAGATAAAGATTGCTCTCGCGCTCCTCTCACGCCATCCTGTGCACTTGCTCACATTGATCGACGATGGTGGTTATGCGGCTTTACCTCTGTGAAAAACCTTCCCAGGCCAAAGACATTGCGGCCGTCCTCGGCGCGCGGCGACGTGGCGACGGCTGCTGGCTGGGAACGGACGTCACAGTGACCTGGTGCATCGGCCACCTTTTGGAAACCGCGCCCCCGGATGCCTATGACGCGCGCTACAAGCGCTGGGTACTGGCAGACCTGCCGATCATTCCCGACCAATGGAAGATGACCGTAAAGCCGCGCACGGCCAGCCAATACAAGGTGGTCAAGCGCCTGCTCGGCGAAGCACGCGAACTGGTCATTGCCACCGACGCCGACCGCGAGGGCGAAATGATCGCCAGGGAACTGGTGGAGCATTGCCGCTATCGCGGCCCGATCCAGCGATTGTGGCTGTCGGCGCTGGACGATGCCTCGATCCGCAAGGCCCTCGCCGCCCTCAAGCCCGGTGCGCAGACCTTCAGTCTTTACCATTCGGCGCTGGGGCGCTCCCGGGCCGACTGGCTGATCGGCATGAATATGAGTCGGCTATTCACCTTGTTGGGACGCCAGTCCGGGTACCAGGGTGTCCTGCCGGTCGGCCGGGTGCAGACGCCTACCTTGCGCCTGGTCGTGGATCGCGACCGCAGCATCGCTGCCTTCGTGCCCGTGCCCTACTGGGCTGTCGAGGTGCAGTTGCTGCACGACGGCACCGCCTTCACAGCACAATGGCGAGCCGCCTCCGAGGTGTGCGACGACCAGGATCGCTGCCTGAATCAGGCGCTGGCGCAACGAGCGGCAGCGGCCATGCTTGCCGCCGCAAGCGCCAGGGTCATCAAGCTGCGCACCGAACGGATGCGCGAAGTGGCGCCGCTGCCATTCGACCTCGGCACCTTGCAGGAAGTCTGCTCGAAAAAGCTCGGGCTCGGTGCCCAGGAAACCCTCGACATCGCCCAGGCGCTCTACGAAACCCACAAGGTCATCACCTACCCGCGTAGCGACTGCGGCTACTTGCCACTCAGCCAGCACAGCGAAGCACCGGGCATCCTGGCGGCGCTACGCCAGGCCGACCCGGCACTGAATGCCTTGCACGATTATTTGGAACCCCAGCGTCGTTCACGGGCCTGGAACGATGCCAAGGTCAGCGCGCACCACGGCATCATTCCCACCGCCGCGGCAAAAAACCTCGAACGCCTGGCAGGCAAGCAACGCGCGGTCTACACCTTGATCCGCGCCCGTTACCTGGCGCAGTTCCTGCCCAACCACGAGTTCGACCGCACCCAGGCCGACTTCGATTGCGCTGGCGAGGCCTTGCGTGCAGTCGGCAAGCAAATCGTCGAACCTGGCTGGAAACGCGCCTTGCCCGAAGCCCTTGCACCCGCCAAGGGCCGCGAAGCACCCGCGCCGCAAACCCTGCCCAACCTCAGGGAAGGCATTGATTGCGCGGTGGCTGACGTGCAACTCAAGGACCTCTGGACACAACCGCCCAAACCCTTCACCGAAGGCGACCTGATCAAGGCCATGAAGAACGTCGCCAAACTGGTGGAAGATCCATTGCTCAAGCAAAAACTCAAGGACACCACCGGCATCGGCACCGAAGCGACTCGAGCCTCGATCATCCAGGGGCTGCTCGACCGTGGTTACCTGATCAAGAACGGCAAGGCGCTTGCCGCGACCCCGGCCGCTTTCAGCCTGATCGATGCGGTACCGCGGGCCATTGCCGACCCGGGCACCACCGCCATCTGGGAACAGGCCCTGGACATGGTGCAGAGCGGGGAAATGAGCCTGGACGAGTTCGTCACCAAACAGGCTGCCTGGATGAGCAAGCAAGTCAGTCGCTGCGCCGGCCTGAGCCTCACCATCAGCGGCCCCGCCAGCCCTGCCGGGCGCGGTGCAACGCCTTGGAAAAACAAACGCAAGCCGGCCAAGCGCAAGCCTGCAGGCACCAGCAAACGTGGGACAAAAACGGCCCTGTAGGAACCGTCTCGCGGGCGATGGTGGTTCGTCATGCGCGGTTTTCATATCTGCGCCGCTTTTGCATTTCTGTGCGACAGATCCCACTTCAGGGGCTCCCCACCTCTCCCTCGCAGTGTTAGCTTGCGGATGTTTCTGATCTAACGATCAGATATTTCCTACAAGACACCTGCAAAGGAATGCCCCCAGCAATGGACTTTTCACTCAAGCACCTGGCCGCAGCTACCCTGGTGGTCGCCAGCCTGTCCTCGTTCACCAACGCTGCACAGGCCAACATCACCCCGCAACAGAATGCGATCATCCTCAAGACGTTCAGCGATACCTCGGTAAAGGATTTCCGCCAGTTCCTGAAAAGCCTGGCCAAGCGCGATATCGCCAAGACTGACGATCTTGGCACGGCCATCAGTGCCTTCCTCGATAACAAGACACTGTCCCCTGAGCAGCAAAACCAGATCTATCGCCTGCTTGGCCTCTACACACGGGTGAAATACGGCAGCGCGGCTACGCAAACCCTGCGTGAACTGGTAGCCATCCCGACCGTGCGCGTGGACGGCGTTGCCCAACACGACAATCCCGAGTTCATCAAGATCGCCGAGAAGATCAAGGGCCTGGCCCAGGGGTTCAACCTGAGCTTTCGCAACATCGACAACCGCGTTTATGAAATTTCCCTGGAAGGCGCTGGTGATGAAGTCGTCGGCATTCACGCCCATGCCGACGTGGTGCCGGTGACGCCAGAGAATTGGGTGCTGCAGGATGGCACCCGTCTCGATCCATTCAAGGTCACCCTGGTGGGCGATCGCATGTATGGCCGGGGTACGGAAGATGACAAGAACGGCATCGTGGTCACGCTCTACGCCATGAAGGTCATCAAGGAAGAGAAGCTGCCGCTGGCCAGGAACTTCAAGCTGCTGGTAGACACCACCGAAGAAACCACGGGCGACGCCATCCCCTATTATTTCGAACGCAACCCGACGCCCAACTACAACCTGGCGCTGGATGGCGGCTACCCGGTGGTGATTGCCGAGAAAGGCTACGGCACGGTCATGGCCAGCTTCGCCAAGCGCAAGGCTCAAGGCAAGGGCGCTGAAATCACTGCGATGACAGGCGGCCTGGCGACCAACCAGATTCCGTCGACCTCGGTCGCCACCCTGGTGGCGGACAATCCCGCAGAACTGGCGGCCAGCCTGCAGAAGGCCGGTACAGAGTACGCCATGCGCAATGGTGGCAACTTCGACGTCGCCGCCAAGGTGGTCGGCAATGACGTCATGCTGACCGTCACTGGTGTGTCCGCCCACTCCTCCGAACCCGAGTCCGGCATCAACCCGGTGGCGAGGATGCTGGACTTCATCAACAGCCTCGACGGCAAGGTCGCGCTCAAGCACAACCACATCACCGACGCCGCCCGCTACGCCGCCGACAACTGGGGGCTGGATTACCTGGGGGGTAAATTGGCAGTGGGTTTCGCCGATGAGTTCATGGGCCCGCTCACCACCTCCCTGACTTATGTCGGGATGGATGACAAAACCTTCAAGCTTGCAGTCAACCTGCGAGTACCGAAGGGCAAATCCCCGCAAGTACTGAAATCCGAAATCGCCACGAAACTGGATGCCTGGAGCAAGAACAGCAACATTATACCGGCCTTCGACTTCTCCATCGCCGAGCCGATGTACCGCAATCCCGAGGGTGAATGGGTCAAGGCCCTGCTCGCCGTGGCCAGCGAAAACCTCGGCATGGAGCACAAGTTCGGCACCTCCGCCGGCGCCACCTCGGTGCACGAACTGCCCAACGGCGTGCAATTCGGCCTGGCCATGCCGGACGTCAAATACACCGGTCACAACGACAACGAGTTCAAGACCACCGAGCAGTTCCTGCTTGACCTGCAAATCGTGACCGAGATGATGAGCCGCATCGGGCAGTTGCCGAAGCTTTGATTCACCTGGCGGGGTCGCTACGTCACGGCGCCCCCACCTTCCCCATGTATAGGCCCGCTTTGCGGCGATCCGATTTGCCGGCGAACCAGACGCCGCGGTGTACCTGTTGCACCGCGTCATCGTTCTTCGCGCTGTAGGAGCCAGGCTTGCCGGCGAACCGGGCGCCGCGGTGTACCTGTTGCACCGCGTCATCGTTCTTCGCGGGCAAGCCTCGCTACTACAGGCGAACCAGTCGCTGCCCGTTCACTCCCACAGACACATCAGGAATAACTGTTCACCAACACTATTTCCCCAACGTTCTAGCCTGAACTGACAACGCCATGATCAAGGAAGATGCACCATGCCAACCATTCACCAGGCGCATCGATTGCGCACCGGGCGCTTTTCAGCGCCGGGGCAGATCTATCTGGTCACAACCGTCGTTCAGAACCGGGACCCCGTATTCAGGGACTTCATGCAAGGCCGGCTCGTGGTCGATGCATTGAAGAAGGCGCAGGAAGAAGAGCTGGTGCTTTCGCTGGCCTGGGTTGTCATGCCGGACCATCTCCATTGGCTGTTCGAGCTCAAAAACAACACGCTTACTTGCATAATGGCGAGGACAAAATCACGCATTACACTTGCATTGAATCGTTCGCTCGAGCGCGATGGTTCACTCTGGCAACATGGCTTTCATGACCGAGCGATCCGCAGGGATGAAGACCTGCCGGCGGTGGCGCGCTATATCGTGGCCAATCCGCTGCGAGCGGGATTGGTCGAGAAAATTGGGGACTATCCGTTGTGGGATGCCGTGTGGCTGTAGGCGCTAACTGCTGCGGTGTGCCTGCTCCAACGCGTTCTTCGCGGGCAATCGGATCGCCGCACCGCTGACGCCTATAGGACTTTGCACGCGCTCCCGATGTACCTGCCAAAACGTTAATTCCCCACCCTCACCGGTCTGCGGTAGCACACGTACATCGTTGTAGATCAGCACTGATATCCGCGCCCCGGCGTTCGGCCCCGTGAAATGTGTGTACAGGTAAGTCATGCGAACAGCGTCAAGGCACAGGCCAGTGAGTTTCGGCGCAAAATTCGTATACCATATCTCTAACTCAATCCGAACGACCGCCGCCGTGAACTCACCCAAATTCAACGCTCCCGACTTGGGCAATGCGCCTTCGACATCGGAAATCATCACTCGCCATCTGCGTGACGCCATCGTCGCGGGGCATTTCGCCGAAGACGAGCCTATTCGCCAGGACGACATCGCCCGGCAGTTCAACGTCAGCAAGATCCCGGTCCGCGAGGCCCTCAAGCGTCTGGAAGCCGAAGGCCTGGTGATGTTCCAGCGCAATCGCGGGGCAATGGTCACTCGGGTGTCCGATGCCGAACTGGCACAGATGTTCGAAGTGCGCATGTTGCTCGAAGACAAGGTGCTGCGCCTGGCCATTCCCAACATGACCGAAGACACATTCGCCCGCGCCGAACGCATCTGCCAGGAGTTCATCGGCGAAGATGACGTGGGACGCTGGGCTGAGCTCAACTGGGAACTCCACGCCTGTCTCTACGAACCGGCGCAACGTCCGTTTCTGGTGAGCCTGATCCGTTCGGTCAACGACAAACTGGAACGTTATCTGCGGATGCAGATGAGCCTCTCCTCCGGGAAGGAACGGGCCGACCACGAGCACCGGGAGATCGTCGAAGCCTGTCGCGCCGGTGACGTCGACCGGGCAGTGAAGCTGCTCGACGAACACATCGCCGGGGTCTGCAAAACGTTGTTCGAGCACCTGCCCCACCACCCTTGACCGTCTGCTTGATTGTGCTGATTTCGTCATCGGCGTAGGATAAAACCATCAAGCCGCCAAACCCTCGTACGGGCCACTCTTGCGTTCACTCAACTGAACGGACGTGGCCCTGTCATGAAACGCATCACCGTGATCGACTCCCACACTGGCGGCGAACCCACCCGCCTGGTGACCGGCGGTTTTCCCGACCTGGGTACCGGCAGCATGGCCGAACGGCTTCGGCGACTGGCTGAACACCATGATCAATGGCGCGCCGCCTGCGTACTCGAACCACGGGGCAGCGACGTGCTGGTCGGCGCATTGTTGTGTGAACCGGTCGACCCCGCTGCCTGCGCCGGAGTGATTTTCTTCAACAATACCGGCTACCTTGGCATGTGCGGCCACGGCACCATTGGCTTGGTGGCGTCGCTGGCACACTTGGGCAAGATCGGTCCGGGCGTGCACAGCATCGAAACACCGGTCGGTACGGTACAGGCCACCTTGCACGACGACTACTCCGTCAGCGTGCGCAACGTGCCGGCCTATCGTTATCGCAAAGCCGTAGCCTTGCAGGTGCCGGGGATCGGCCAGGTGATCGGCGATATCGCCTGGGGGGGCAACTGGTTTTTCCTGATCGCCGAACATGGCCTGCGGGTCGACAGTGACAACCTGGAGGCGTTGACCGCTTACACCTACGCCGTGCAGCAAGCACTGGACATTCAGGGGATACGCGGTGAAGACGGCGGGTTGATCGACCACGTCGAACTGTTCGCCGATGACGCCCAGGCCGACAGCCGCAACTTTGTGCTCTGTCCCGGCAAGGCCTACGACCGTTCGCCCTGCGGCACCGGTACCAGTGCCAAGTTGGCGTGCCTGGCGGCCGACGGCAAATTGCAACCGGGACAGATCTGGCGTCAGGCAAGCGTGATCGGCAGCGAGTTCGAGGGCTCCTACGAACGTCATGGCGAGCGCATCGTACCGACCATTCGCGGCCGCGCTTTTATCAGTGCCGAAGCCAGCCTGATCATTGAACAGGCCGACCCGTTCGCCTGGGGCATTCGCCCATGAACCAAGGCCTGGTGGCCGATGTGATCGTGATCGGTGCAGGTATCATCGGCGCCGCTTGTGCCCAGGCGCTGGCCCGGCGCGGCTTGCGCGTGCTGGTACTGGACGCTGGCCTGCACGGCGCGACAGCCGCTGGCATGGGCCATTTGCTGGTGCTCGATGACAACCCTGCCGAACTGGCCCTGAGCCAATACTCAGTGCAACGCTGGCGCGAACAGGCCCCGCAACTGCCCGATAGCTGCGCTTATCGCAGCAATGGCACATTGTGGCTGGCGGCCAATGCCGAGGAAATGGCGGTGGCCCAAAGCAAACACATGAACCTTCAAGCCCGGGGCGTTACCTGCGAGCTGATCACCGGCAACGCCTTGCATGCCCGTGAGCCGGAATTGCGCGATGGCCTGGAGGGTGGTTTGTTGATCAACGGCGACGGCATTCTCTATGCCCCGGCGACCGCCAACTGGATGCTCGACACTCCGGGCATCGAACAACGGCGGGCACGGGTCAGCGAGCTCGATGGCAACCGCGTGCGACTCGATGATGGCCAGTGGTTGAACGCTGAAGCGGTCATTTTGGCCAACGGCATCCAGGCCAATGACTTGTGCCCCGAGTTGCCGATCGAACCGAAGAAGGGCCACCTGCTGATCACCGACCGCTACCCCGGCAAGGTCACCCACACGCTGGTGGAGCTGGGTTACGTCACCAGCGCCCACAATGCGACGGGACCGTCGACCGCCTGCAACATTCAGCCCCGCCCCACCGGGCAATTGTTCATTGGTGCTTCGCGACAATTCGGCACCACCGACCCGCAGGTCGAAGGTTGGATGCTCGCGAAAATGCTCAAGCGCGCCACCGAATACATGCCGGGCCTGGCTCAACTCAACGGTATCCGCGCCTGGACCGGTTTTCGCGCCGCCAGCCCGGACGGCCTGCCGCTGATTGGCCAGCACCCCAAACGCAAAGGCCTGTGGCTGGCGGTCGGGCACGAAGGACTGGGGGTCACCACGGCGCCCGGGACTGCCGATTTACTGGTCGCGCAATTGTTCAATGAGACGCCGCCTCTGGCGGTACAACCCTATCTGCCGCAACGTTTTCTCGAAGAGGCCGCCTATGCTTGATTTGATCATGGATGGCCGCGCGCTGAAGGTGGCCGCGGGCACGACGGTGGCTGCTGCACTGGCACTGGCCGGCGACGGTTGCAGTCGCACTTCCGTCAGCGGTCAGCGCCGCGCACCGCTGTGCGGCATGGGCATCTGCCAGGAATGCCGGGTGACCATCGACGGTCGCCGCCGACTGGCCTGCCAAACGCTATGCCAGCAAGGCATGCAAGTGCAGACCCGAGCATGAACGAATACGCCGACCTGCTGATCATCGGCGCTGGCCCCGCCGGCATGAGTGCCGCCCTCGCCGCAGCGTCCAGTGGCGCGCGCATTGTGGTGCTCGACGACAACCCGCTGCCGGGCGGCCAGATCTGGCGCGACGGGCCACAGGCCAGCCTGCCGAATCAGGCCCGGCAGATGCGCGAGCGCCTGCAGGCCAACAGCAATATCCGCCACCATGCCGGCACCCGTGTAATTGCCCTCGCTGGTGCCAAGCAATTGCTGGTGGAAGACGCCGACCGAGGCTGGTTGATCGGCTATGACAAACTGATTCTATGTACCGGTGCCCGTGAATTGCTGCTGCCCTTCCCCGGCTGGACGCTGCCAGGAGTGACCGGCGCGGGTGGACTTCAGGCGCTGATCAAGGGTGGCCTGCCCGTGCAGGACGAGCGTGTGGTGATCGCCGGCAGCGGTCCGTTGCTACTGGCCAGCGCGGCCACTGCGAAACACAACGGTGCCCAGGTGCTGCGCATCGCCGAGCAGGCCTCTGCGGTCGCGGTCGCAGGATTCGCCCTGCAACTGCCGCGCTGGCCGGGCAAGCTGGTGCAATCTTTCAGTCTGTTCGACCGTCATTACCGCACCGGCAGCCATGTCGTGGCGGCCTTGGGCAACGATCGGCTGGAAGCTGTGCGATTGCGGCATCGGGGCAAAATCGTCGAATTGGCGTGTGATCGCCTGGCCTGTGGTTTCGGCCTGATTCCCAACACCCAACTCGGTCAGGCCTTGGGCTGCGCGCTCGATGGCTCGGCGCTTGCCGTGGATGCCTGGCAAACCACGAGCCACACCGACCACTACGCCGCTGGCGAATGCACCGGTTTCGGCGGCAGTGAGCTGGCACTGGTTGAAGGGGCAATCGCCGGGCATGTGGCGGTGGGTAACACCGCGGCGGCACGGAATTTGTGGCCACGTCGCGCGCGCTGGCAGGGTTTCGCCAAGGCGTTGAACAGCGCCTTCGGCCTCGACCCGCAGCTCAAGTCGCTGGCGCAACCCGACACGCTGGTCTGTCGTTGCGAAGACGTACCCTACTCGGCACTGTCCGGGCACGTTGGCTGGCGCGAGGCCAAACTGGCCAGTCGCTGCGGCATGGGCGCCTGCCAGGGCCGGGTGTGTGGCGGTGCCTTGCAGTATCTGTTCGACTGGCAACCCACGGCGCCCCGGCCGCCGTTCAACCCGGCGCGCATCGAAACCCTGATGTGCCTGGATGACACGCCACCGGTGTAAACGCTCGCTTCGGGGTTTCGGGGGCGCTGCCGAGTCTTTATAGTCCCGGTAGTCGCCACCAGGCCCCTCTTGATATGTTCCCCTCACTCAATCATTTCAAACCCTGCGACCTGCCGACGCTGCTGAACAGTTTGCAGGCCATCGCGACGCTGCTCGATACCCTGACGGACGTGGTGTTTTTCATCAAGGACTGCGAGGCCCGCTACGTTTTCGTCAACCAGACCCTGGTCCGACGCTGTAGCTTCAAGCACAGTGACCAACTGCTGGGGCTGACAGCAGACCGTGTCTTCCCGGAGCGCTTTGGCCCGATTTACACCGAACAGGATCGACGGGTGTTGGCCACCGGACGCGAATTGGCCGACCAACTCGAACTGCACCTGTATTTCGGTAACCAGCCGGTCTGGTGCCTGACCCATAAACTCGCGCTGCGCGATGAACATGGGCAGATCGTCGGCCTGGCCGGCATTTCCCGTGACCTGCAGTTGCCCCAGTCCAACCACCCGGCGTTCCAGAAACTGGCAGCGGTGGACGCGCACATCCGTCGTCATTTTGCTCGACCTATCAGCCTTGCCGAACTGACGGCAATCGCGGGTTTTTCGGTTGCGCAACTCGAACGCCATTGCAAACGGGTGTTCCAGCTCACCCCACGGCAGATGATCCACAAGTCCCGGCTCGAAGAAGGTACGCGGTTGTTGCTGGAGAGCGACCTGCCCATCACCGAAATCGCCCTGCGCTGCGGCTACACCGACCACAGTGCTTTCAGCCGCCAGTTCCGTGCCCTCACCAGCCTTTCGCCCAGCCAGTTCCGCGATCGCGGTCGTTAAATGTTCCTTTAAGGGGCGCCCCGCACACAGGGTGCTCCCTTCTGTAACACCTGCCTGCCCGGCGGCACGACGCCGCTGCCCTGCTCCCGACTTGTAAACCGCCCTGACTCAAGGGCTGGAAAATATTTGCCGGTAAAAAGGCAAATCGGCACAACCGTTGCTATTGTTAATATCGTATACGAAATCCCCAATACGATATCTAACAGCACTTCCGACAACGAGGCCTCTATGAAAACCCCCGCATTTGCCGTAGCCCTCAGCGCTGTTCTCAGTACCACCTTCATCGCCACCGCACAGGCTGACAAACTCGACGACATCATCGGTTCCGGCAAGCTGCGCTGTGCCGTGACGCTGGACTTCCCGCCCATGGGTTTTCGAGATGCCAGCAACGCCCCGGCGGGTTTTGACGTGGACTATTGCACCGACCTGGCAAAGGTCCTCGGGGTCGAGGCCGAAGTGGTCGAAACACCCTTCCCGGACCGCATTCCAGCACTGATATCCGGGCGGGCCGACGTGATTGTCGCCTCGACCTCCGACACCCTTGAGCGGGCCAAGACCGTCGGCCTGACCGTGCCGTACTTCGCCTTCCAGATGGTCGTCCTGACCCGCGATAACACCGGCATCAACAGTTTCGACGACATCAAGGGCAAGGCACTGGGCAACACCAGTGGCACCTATGAAGCCATTGCCCTGGAGAACGATGTGAAGAAATGGGGTACCGGTACCTTCCGTGCCTACCAGTCACAAAACGACACGCTGCTGGCGGTGGCCCAGGGTCATATCGACGCCACGGTGGTCACCAATACCGTCGCCGCCGCAACGATCAAGTCGGGTAAATACAAAAACCTGAAGATCGCCGGCAACGCGCCCTACACCATCGACTATGTATCCCTGGGTACCAAGCGCAACGAGTACGGCCTGCTCAATTACCTCAACCTGTTCGTCAACCAGCAGGTACGCAACGGTCGCTACAAGGAGTTGTTCACCAAATGGGTCGGCACCGAAATTTCGCCGAGCGACCTGACCGTGCCAAAGGTCTACTACTGAGGTGCCCGGCATGCCTAGGCCCACTTCTCTGACCGTTCGCAGCCTGGTCCCGGGCGCTGCCCAGGGTGCCCTGCTGTTTGCCGATGTCGGGTTGAGCTTCTGGGGCGGAGTCGACCCCTTGCGGGGTGAAATCATCGACCGTCACCATCCCCTCAGCGGCGAATACCTGACCGGTCGAGTGCTCGCCATCCCCAGTGGCCGCGGTTCGTGTACCGGCAGCAGTGTGCTGATGGAACTGATCAGCAACGGTCATGCGCCAGCCGCGCTGGTACTGGCCGAAGCCGATGAGATCCTGACCTTGGGCGTGCTGGTGGCACAAATGATTTTCGAGCGTTCGCTGCCGGTGCTCTGCATCGGCAGCGAGGCCTTCGCCGCCTTGCGCGGCAAGGCCTTTGCCCGAATCGACGGTGCCAGTCTGGCCGTGTTCGATCACATCCCCGTCGACAACTGGCAGCCATCCGAAACGCCGACGCAGGCTCGCGATACCAGCACAGCAATCGAACTCAGCGAGTTCGACCACGCGTTGCTCAACGGCGCGCATGGCAAAGCGGCGCAGATGGCCATGCAAATCGTCCTGCGCCTGGCCGAACTGCAAGGTGCCCAGCGTCTTATAGATGTTACCCAGGCGCACATCGACGGTTGCATTTACACCGGACCTGCGAGCCTGCGCTTTGCTCAACAACTGGTGCAGTGGGGCGCCAAGGTTCGGGTCCCCACTACCCTCAATTCAATATCCGTTGACCAGCGTCGTTGGCGCGAGCTGGGCATCGACCCACTGCTCGGCGAGCCGGCCAGCGCCGTGGGCGACGCCTACATGGCCATGGGTGCACAGCTCAGTTTCACCTGTGCGCCCTATTTGCTCGACAGCGCACCGAAGGCCGGCGACCAGATCGTCTGGGCCGAATCCAACGCGGTGGTCTACGCCAACAGCGTGCTTGGGGCACGCACCCTGAAGTACCCCGACTACCTGGATATCTGCATCGCCCTGACCGGCCGCGCGCCCCTGATCGGCTGCCATCTGGACGCGCCACGCAAAGCCCGCTTGCGCGTTGAATTGCCGAAATTGGCTGAACTCGACGATGCGTTCTACCCCTTGCTCGGTTACCACATCGGCGCACTCGCGGGCAGCCGGATCCCGCTGATATTCGGCCTGGAACAACGCCAGCCAGACCTGGACGACTTGAAAGCCTTCGGCGCGGCGTTCGCCACCACGTCCGCCGCGCCGCTGTTCCACATCGCCGGGGTCACCCCCGAAGCACTCGACCCGGCGCAGGTACTGGAGCCGGATACTCCGCTGCCCGTGGCAACCATTCGCCTGGAGGACCTGCTGGTCAGTTGGCGTGAGCTCAACAGCGCCAGGGACAACCGCGTGGATGTGGTCTCGCTGGGTAACCCGCACTTCTCGCTCAGCGAGTTTGCCCGCTTGGCACAGCTGTGTCGCGACCGGGTCAAGCACCCCGAGGTGGTGCTCGCCATCACTTGCGGTCGTGCGGTGTTGGAGCAGGCCCGTGACGCCGGGTACATCGATGTCATTGAAACCTTCGGCGCCACGCTGGTGACCGATACCTGCTGGTGCATGCTCGGCGAACCGGTGATCCCGCGGGCCGCCACCACCTTAATGACCAACTCGGGCAAGTACGCCCATTACGCACCCGGCCTGGTGGGGCGCAACGTGCACTTCGCCAGCCTGGCCGAATGTGTCGATGCCGCCTGCACCGCCACCGCCAGCGGGCGTCTGCCGAGCTGGTTGCAACCTGCCTTGCCGATGGAGAACCGCTCGCATGTTTGACTACACCTTCCAATGGCGCACCGCGCTGCGCGCCTTGCCGGACATGCTCACCGGCGCGTGGGTTACGTTCGAGACCGCTGCGCTGTCGATGATTTTCGGTGTACTGATTGCCCTGGTCCTGACGGTCATGCGCGAAGCCAGGCACCCGCTGCTGCGTGGCATCGGCAACGGCTGGGTATCGATTGCCCGCAACACTCCGTCGCTGTTCCAGATTTACATCCTGTACTTCGGCCTCGGCTCACTGGGCCTGCATGTCAGCTCCTGGCTCGCGCTACTGGCCGGGATCACTTTCAACAACGCCGGTTATCTCGCGGAAAACTTCCGTGGCGGGCTCAAGGCGGTGCCCCACACCCAGGTACGTGCCGCGCGCTCACTCGGCATGAGTGCCTTCCAGACCTACCGCATGATCATCGTCCCGCAACTGCTACGAATCGTCTTCTATCCGCTCACCAATCAAATGGTGTGGGCGGTGCTGATGACATCGCTGGGGGTCATCGTCGGCCTTAACAATGACCTGACCGGAGTGACTCAGGAATACAACGTCAAGACCTTCCGCACCTTCGAATACTTCGCCATCGCAGCAGTGCTGTATTACCTGATTGCCAAGGCGATCGTCGCGGCAGCCCGGCTGATGGCCTGGCGGTTGTTCCGTTACTGAGGAGCTGTCCATGTTTTCCACCGAGTTTTCCTCCAATGACCTGTTGTTCCTGCTCGACGGCGCCTGGGTCACGCTGCAATTGACGTTCTGGGCGATCATTCTCGGTTCCATTGCAGGGCTGTTGTTCGGGTTGCTGCGCGCCCTGTTCCCACGGCTCAGCCTACCGCTGGCCTGGGTGCTGGACGTGTTTCGCAGCGTGCCGTTGCTGATCCAGTTCGTCCTGTTCAACTCGCTCAAAAGCATCGTCGGCCTGAACATCAGCGCCTTCAGCGTCGGTTGCATTGTGCTGGGGGTCTACACCGCGGCGTACTTTACCGAAATCGTGCGCGGCGGCGTGCTGTCGGTGCCGTTCACGGTGCGCCGCGCCAGTCGTTCGTTGGGCCTGAGCTTCCTGCAGGACCTGCGCTGGATCGTCCTGCCGATGGCCACTCGCGTGGCCTTTCCCGGCTGGCTGAACCTGGTGCTGGGCGTGATGAAGGACACCGCGCTGGTGATGTGGATCGGCATCGTCGAACTGCTGCGCGCCTCGCAAACCATCGTGACCCGCATCCAGGAACCGTTGGTGGTGCTGTGCATCGCGGGCCTTATCTACTACGTCATGAGCCTGGTGGTCGCACGCCTGGGCGCTCGTCTGGAAAGAAGGTGGCAAGAAAATGATTGAGACAAATCCTTCGGCAATCTCGAAGTGGTCAAGGGTGTGAACCTCACGGTGAGCAAGGGCGAGGTGGTGTCAATCATCGGTGGCTCCGGTTCTGGCAAATCGACCTTGTTGATGTGCATCAACGGCCTGGAGCCAATCCAGAAAGGCAACATCCGTGTCGACGGCGTCGAGGTCCATCACAACGCCACCGACCTGAACCGCCTGCGGCAGAAGATCGGCATCGTGTTCCAGCAATGGAACGCTTTTCCGCATTTGACTGTGCTGGAAAACGTCATGCTGGCGCCGCGCAAAGTGCTGGGTAAAAGCAAGGCCTGCGCCGAGGAACTGGCGGTACGGCAGCTGACCCACGTGGGCCTGGGCGACAAACTCAAGACCTTCCCCGGCAAGCTGTCTGGCGGTCAGCAACAACGCATGGCCATCGCCCGCGCCCTGGCCATGTCACCGGACTATATGCTGTTCGACGAAGCCACCTCGGCTCTGGACCCACAGTTGGTCGGCGAAGTGCTGGATACGATGCGCATGCTCGCCGAGGACGGCATGACCATGGTGCTGGTGACTCACGAGATCCGCTTCGCGCGGGACGTGTCCGACCGCGTGGCGTTCTTTCGCAACGGTCTGGTGCATGAGATCGGCTCACCGGATCAGGTGATCGGCAATCCGGTGCATGCCGAGACGGCGGCGTTTCTCAAATCGGTGAAATAACCGGTGGCCCCTTCGCGAGCAGGCTCGCTCCCACAGGATCTGGTGGTGTACACACAATCACGAGCCAATCCATAAACCTGTGGGAGCGGGCTTGCCCGCGAAGAGGCCCGAACAGTCAACACAAGGAGCAGAGAATGCGTTCATCGAAAGTGATTCATGTAGTCAGTTGCCACGCCGAAGGTGAAGTCGGCGACGTCATTGTCGGCGGAGTCGCACCACCGCCCGGCGCCACGGTGTGGGAACAATCGCGCTGGATTGCCAAAGACGAAAACCTGCGCAACTTCGTACTCAACGAACCCCGGGGCGGAGTGTTCCGACACGTCAATCTGTTGGTGCCGGCCAAGGACCCGCGGGCGCAGATGGCCTGGATCATCATGGAGCCAGCGGACACGCCGCCGATGTCAGGCTCCAACTCATTGTGCGTGGCCACCGTGTTGCTCGACACCGGTATCGTGCCAATGACCGAACCGCAAACCCGGCTGGTGCTCGAAGCACCCGGCGGCCTGATCGAAGCCGTCGCCGATTGCCGTGATGGCAAGGTCGAACGGGTGGAAATCAAAAACGTGCCGTCCTTCGCCGATCGTCTCGATGCGTGGATCGAAGTGCAAGGTGTCGGCACGCTCAAGGTCGATACCGCCTACGGCGGCGACAGCTTTGTGATCGCCGATGCCCAGGACCTGGGGTTTTCAATCAGCCCCGATGAAGCGGCCGACCTGGTGGCGGTTGGGTTGAAAATCACCCGGGCCGCCAATGAGCAATTGGGCTTTGTCCATCCGCTGAACCCCGATTGGTCGCACATTTCCTTTTGCCAGATCGCCGCGCCCATCGTTCGTGAGCAGGGCATTGCCACGGGTGCCAATGCGGTGGTGATTCAACCGGGCAAGATCGACCGCTCGCCTACCGGCACTGGCTGCTCCGCGCGGATGGCCGTGTTGCAGGCCAAAGGCTTGATGGGCGTTGGGGACAGATTTATCGGTCGCTCGATCATCGGCTCAGCGTTCCACTGCCGTATTGACTCGCTGACCGAAGTGGCCGGGCGCCCCGCCATCTACCCGTGCATTTCCGGGCGGGCCTGGATTACCGGTACCCATCAATTACTGCTCGACCCAAGCGATCCGTGGCCACAAGGCTATCGACTGTCAGACACCTGGCCGGGTGCCTGAATGCTCAATCGCTGATCCCCGACCAACGGCCCGAAAAAACACCCGAAAACGTAAACAAACCACTGGCTGATTTCTTTCACTTTCAATATCGTATACGAAATACAATAAACAATCTGGAGGCAACAATGAGCAAGCGTGTTAACTGGAGTGGCGTGTTCCCAGCGGTGACCACTCAATTCAACGATGACTTCTCCATCAACCTGGAAAAAACCCATGAGGTCATTTCCAACGTGATCCGCGACGGCGTATCAGGACTGGTGGTTTGCGGCTCGGTAGGCGAAAACACCTCGCTGAGTGCCGCCGAAAAAATTGCCGTGACCGAAGTCGCGGTCGCGGCCTCGGGCGGCCGTGTACCGGTGATTTGCGGCGTAGCCGAGTTCACCAGCGTGGAAGCGGCCAAGGTCGCTAACGCGGTACGCAGGGTCGGCGTCGATGGCGTGATGCTAATGCCGGCGCTGGTCTACGGTTCCAAGCCGTTCGAAACCGCCGAGCATTACCGTTACGTGGCGAAAAACGCCGACGTGCCGCTGATGGTCTACAACAACCCGCCAATCTACAAAAACGACGTGACCCCGGACATCCTCATAGCCCTCGCCGACTGCGACAACGTGGTGTGCTTCAAGGATTCCTCGGGCGACACTCGCCGCTTCATCGACATTCGCAATGAAGTGGGAGACCGTTTCGTGTTGTTCGCCGGCCTCGACGACGTGGTGCTGGAAAGCCTCGCCGTGGGCGCTGAAGGCTGGGTGTCGGGCATGTCCAACGTATTCCCCAAAGAGGGCGAAACCATCTTCCGCCTGGCCAAGGCCGGACGCTATGCCGAAGCCATGCCGATCTACGAATGGCTGATGCCGATCCTGCACCTCGACGCCCGTGCCGACCTGGTGCAGTGCATCAAGCTGTGCGAAGCCATCGCCGGTCGCGGCAGCGCCCTGACCCGTCCGCCACGCCTGGCCCTGCCGGAAGCCGATCGCGTCTTTGTCGAGCAGATCATGGCCAAGGCCCTGGCCAACCGTCCGCACTTGCCGGACGTCGGTCTCTGAGTGATTGCCGGGTGGGTCTTCGCGGACCCGTCCCGGCTGCCTGTTTTTGCGCATCTACAGGAAACGCCAGCATGTCCAACGCTCAACACCCGTCTAGCGCAACCACACCCTCGGGACTCAAACGTGTCGTGGCCGCCGCCATGGCCGGCACCGTTGCCGAATGGTATGAATTCTTCCTTTATGGCACCGCTTCGGCACTGGTCTTCGGCCAGTTGTTCTTCCGCCAGACCGACAGCCCCATCGATGGCATCATCGCTGCCTTCGCCCTGTATGCCGTGGGCTTTCTCGCCCGTCCGCTGGGCGGGCTGGTGTTCGGTCACTACGGTGACAAGTACGGCCGCAAACGCCTGCTGCAATTAAGCCTGGTGGTGGTTGGCATCACCACCTTCCTGATGGGCTGCCTGCCCGGCTTCAACCAGATCGGCTATGCCGCGCCGGTGTTGCTGGTGCTGTTGCGGTTGATCCAGGGCTTCGCCTTTGGCGGCGAATGGGGCGGTGCGATCTTGCTGGTGTCCGAGCACTGCCCGGACAACCGTCGAGGCTTCTGGGCCAGTTGGCCACAAGCCGGTGTTCCAGCCGGCAACCTGGTGGCGACGGTTGCCCTGCTGCTGTTGTCGTCGAACCTGTCCGAGGAGCAATTCCTCGCCTGGGGCTGGCGCGTAGCATTCTGGTTCTCGGCCGTGGTGGTACTGATCGGCTACTGGATTCGCACCAGTGTCGATGACGCACCGATTTTCAAGGAGGCCCAGGCTCGTCAGGCGCAGACCAGGCATCAGCAACTGGGCGTGGTCGAAGTGCTGCGCCACCACTGGCGTTCGGTGCTGGTCGGTATCGGCGCGCGGTTTGCCGAGAACATCCTCTACTACACCGTCGTGACCTTCTCGATCACTTATCTGAAACTGGTGGTGCACAAGGACACGTCAGAGATTCTGTTGCTGATGTTCGGCGCTCACTTGCTGCACTTCTTCCTGATTCCGTTGATGGGTTATCTGTCGGATCTGGTCGGGCGCAAACCGGTTTACCTGGTGGGTGCAGTACTCACCGCGTTTTGGGGATTCGTCGGCTTCCCGATGATGGACACCGGCAACAATTGGCTGATCATGGCGGCCATCACCCTGGGCCTGGCCATCGAATCGATGACCTACGCGCCTTACTCGGCGCTGATGGCCGAGATGTTTCCGACCCACGTGCGCTACACCGCACTCTCGCTGTGCTACCAGGTGGCGCCGATCTTCGCAGGCTCGCTGGCGCCACTGATCGCGATCACCCTGCTCAACAAGTACCACAGCTCGACACCGATCGCGCTCTATCTGGTCGGCGCTTCGCTGATCTCCATCGTGGCCGTCGGGCTGACCCGGGAAACCCGTGGCAAATCGTTGCACACGGTGGATGCCGAGTCTGCTGCGCGGATTGCGGCGCTGGGCCCGACCGCGACAACCCCACGTCGCGCCGACTCACTGGCGTAAACCCTGTAGGAGCGAGCATGCTCGCGATGGACGTCAACGATGACGCGTGCATTCTGGATTCACGCGGTGCCCTTGAGTGCCTCGCGAGCATGCTCGCTCCTACAGGGGAGTTGAATTACCCCCCTTTTTTGACAGGAGCCTTTTAGATGCCTGAGATCCTCGGTCACAACTACATCGGCGGTACACGCAGCGCCGCTGGCAGCATCGCGCTGCGAAGCCATGACGCAAATACCGGCGAAGTCCTGCCCTTCTCGTTCGTGCAAGCCACCGCAGAAGAAGTGCACGCTGCCGCCCAGGCCGCCACAGCCGCGCCGTCCGCCCCGCCGGGCCAGAGCGGCGTCGACGAAGGCCTGCTGGCCAGGTACGCCGCGGCCATCCAGAGCGCGGTGGCCCAGCAGTGGACCCGGCCGGACAGCGTGTCGGTGGGAACCAGATGCGTGGTCGAGATCACCCAGCTGCCCGGCGGCGAGGTGATGGAAGCCCAAGTGCGCCCGGGTTGTCCGATGGACGCGGCCGGCCAGCGCTCGATCGAGGCCGCCGTGCTCAAGGCCCAGCCGCTGCCGTATCGCGGGTTCGAACCGGTGTTCCGGCGCAAGCTCACCTTCATCTTCGAGGCGCAGGATCGCTGAGGCCGCGCCTTGCGGGGTTCACGCCCCCTTGGCGTTCATGATTGCGAAAATGTTCACGTCCAGCCTGCTATCCCTAGCGGCCTTTCGCAAGACCAACGCCTTCATGAAGAAATTGTCGCACTGGTTCGTCGCGCTCATCGTCCTGCTGCTCCCGGCCCTGGGCCAGGCGCAGGATCAGGCCCTCGAGATCAACATCGTCGGCGGCAACGCCTCGGCGCTGCCCATCACGATCGTGCCGATGCCCTACCAGGGCTCCGGCGCGGCTCCGACCACCGACGTCTCGCAGGTGGTCCGTGCGGACCTGGAGCGCTCCGGTGCCTTCCGTACCCTGCCAGAGGCCAGCATCGTCGAGAAGCCGACCCGCGGCTCGGAGATCCAGTACCCGACCTGGCGCGCGCTGAAGCAGGACTACATCGTCGTCGGCCGCGTCATCGATGGCGGCAACGGCGTCTTCCGCGTCGAGTACGAACTGTTCGACGTCGCCAAGCAGGAGCGTCTGCTCGGCCTGGCCATGACCGGCCGCGCCAGCGCCATGCGCGATGTCGCCCACCAGATGGCCGATGCGATCTACGAAAAGATCACCGGCATCCGTGGCGCCTTCTGGACCCGCATCGCCTACGTCACCCAGACCGGCCTGGGCGCCAACGCGCGCTACGCGCTGATGATTGCCGACTCGGATGGGTTCAACCCGCAGACCATCGTGCGTTCGGCCGAACCGCTGCTCTCGCCCTCCTGGAGCCCGGATGGCCGCAGGCTGGCCTATGTCAGCTTCGAGCGCGGCAACTCCTCGATCTACCTGCAGGACATCACCACCGGCGCGCGTGAGCTGGTCGCCAGCTTCCGCGGGATCAACGGGGCGCCGGCGTTCTCGCCCGATGGCCGCCGCCTGGCCCTGACCCTTTCGCGCAGCGGCAACCCGGAGATCTACGTGATGGACCTGGGCAGCAAGGCGCTGACCCAGATCACCAACCAGTACGGCATCGATACCGAGCCGACCTGGAGCGCCGACGGCAGCCAGCTCTATTTCACCTCCGATCGCGGCGGCCGGCCGCAGATCTACAAGGCCTCTTCCGGTGGCGGCGGTGCCACCCGGGTGACCTTCGAAGGCAACTACAACGCCACCCCGACCGTGTCCTACGATGACAAGAAGATCGCCGTGGCCCAGGGCAGCGGCAGCACCTATCGCATCGCCATGATGGACACCAGCCTCGGCTCGCCGCGCTGGACCACGCTTTCGCCCGGTTCGCTCGATGAGTCGCCGAGCTTTGCCCCCAACGCCTCGATGATTCTGTACGCCGCCCGCGAGGGTGGCCGGGGCGTGCTGTACGCCGTTTCCGCAGATGGCCGTGTCCGTCAGCGACTGGTGCTGGCCCAGGGTGATGTGCGTGAACCGGCCTGGTCGCCGTACCGCAACCCTGCACCGCAAAAATAACCCGGTCGTGCCATTCCGTTGGCTTAATATTGCGTTAAACTAGCGCACGTCTGTATCCCACCATCCCGGATTCGTGTCACAAGGAACCCACATGAACACCACGTTTCGCGTCGCTGCTCTGTCCCTGATGTCTGTGGCCGTTCTGGCCGGTTGCAAGAAAAACACGAAGGAAACCCCGCCGCCGCCTGCCGTCGAGCCGCCGCCGGCGATGACCCAGCCGGTCGAAACCTCCGGTCTGTATGGTCCGAGCGATCTGGATACCGACGCCTGCCTGCGTCAGCGCGTGGTCTACTTCGACCTGGACCAGGATGTGCTGAAGCCGGAATTCCAGGCCATCATGGCGTGCCACGCCAAGTACCTGCGTGACCGTCCTTCGGCCCGGGTCAACCTGGAAGGCAACGCCGACGAGCGCGGTTCGCGCGAGTACAACCTGGGCCTGGGCGAGCGTCGCGGCAACGCGGTTTCCTCCGCCCTGCAGGCCGCCGGCGGTTCGGGTGCGCAGTTGTCGGTGGTGAGTTACGGCGAAGAGCGTCCGACCTGCACCGAGTCCAACGAAGACTGCTGGGCCAGGAATCGTCGCGTCGAGATCGTGTACACCGCGAAGTAATCGACGGCTGAACTTCAGGCCACCGCTTGCGGTGGTCCACCAGGGCCGGTGACCGGAGCGGGCAACAGGACACAACCTGTCTGCCCGACCTGGCACCGGCCCTTCTCATTGGCCCGCCATGATTCAATGCCGCTTCTGCCGTGCCATGCGCATCCCTTTCGTCACGTGAGCCCCATGCGTCCAATCCATTTCCGTGTGCTTCTGCCGGTCCTGCTGCTGTCGCTGGGACTGGTGCCCACTGCCTTGGCCCAGCGCGCCAGCCTGGCCGATCGGGTTGCCGCGCTCGAAGCGCAGTCGGCCAACAGCCGCGGCAACATCGACCAGCTCAACCAGCTCAACCAACTGCGCAGCGAACTGGCCGAGCTGCGCGGCATGGTCGAGCAATTGCAGAACGAAAACGCCCAGCTCAAGCAGCGCGCCAAGGACCAGTATCTGGACCTGGACGGGCGCATCGGCCGCCTGGAGGGCGGCGGTGGCGCAGCGCCTGCAGCTGCCGGTGCGGTGCCTTCGGTCGTGCCGCCGCCGGCTTCAGGGGGTGC
>LNAP01000202.1_pt1 | contig 65878 bp, 57 predicted proteins | sample 602601 | NCBI WGS metagenome assembly LNAP01 (sample SAMN02440304, study PRJNA202911) | soil metagenome | biome: Subtropical and temperate rainforests or woodlands; isolation source: soil samples (1 kg each in a 20% v/v slurry with milli Q water) were... ...
AAGATGGGTTCATCCCCATATCTCTTGCGCGGGTAAGCACGCATTACATTCTCTCGATAGCCGAATTGGCCAATCAGCGTGTAGCGTGCCTTGTCGCAAAGGATCTCGGACACGCTATGAACCCATCTTGGGTTCGTATTAATCAGCCATACGGCAGTACCATGGTTGGGTGAGACCGATTCTTTCACGACAACCTTTGAAGGATCGACCAGCGCCCCCATGGCATCGATGTCGCCCTCCCCCAACAGCAACTGCCCGCCGTCTTCAGGCAACCAAATTTCATCCGACAGATAGATGATCACAACTATCTGCATGGGGTCGTAGGAGTCGTGGTGCCATCCCATCGAGTCACCGCGCTTACCCCGCTGGAGCATCACGTTAGTCCGACTCCAGTCGCCCATATGGGCACGGAAATGCTCCGTCTCTTTGCCCAGACCAATCAGTTCCATGGGCCCCAGGTAGTCCAGCGGTACTGACAGGCTTCGTGAGGGATCATCTTCTTCCCACGAAACCACATCAGGGCTGCCAGGTTTATCGGGCTCAAAATTATCCGCCTTAGCAGCTTTCAGAAAAGCATCAGCAATTTGCTTGGGGATAGAGCTTACAGCGAAGCCATCCCTGTAAATCGAATTCAGGTGCTTCAAAATTCAGCCTCCACCAATACGGCTAATTTGGCCCTATCTAGACCCGCTGATTTGGTATTCGCGTTGCGCATGTCAATTCGATGAAGCCAATCAACCACCTCATCTAAACCACACTCGGCGACACCCTCATCGATCAGTGCAAACAGAGACTTCCAACTCATGCAATGCTGGCTTCTGCCATACATGCCACGCCCCTGAGCTGCCGACTCGAACATGCAGCCGCCCTGGCATTCAGCAAGGTACAAACACGAACGACAGTTATCGTCGAGTCGGTTCGGCCGCTCACTGAGCATTGCAACCATTTCAGCGTCCCAAACTCCTATAAGGGCATTGCCAAGCTTCCCAATTCCACCATCTGCCATGTCTTGGCAGATGTAGAGATCACCATTCGGCTCAAGGGAAAGTGAACGCTTGGTGCAGTCAGACTGAAAAGCACAGGCGGCGCCTACTGCTTGCTGCTGGCCTGAAAGCGTTCGAACTCGTGCCTGAGTGAGGTAGAAGTAGGGCTCTACGATGATAGGCAGTCGCATGAACCACTGCCGGAACCCTGATACAAAAGCGTCTCTTGTAGCCTCTGCCCCCTGCAAAACCTGACCTGGAGTACCACCTTGGAAAAGCGGCCGGAGGGTCAGCATTCTTTGATCTCTAGCAGAAAGCATCATTTGTCGACCTACGCCGTTTAGGCCGGATTCGTCAAGGACATATACGGCTCCGGGCACACTCCGCTCACGCCGAAGAGCAGTGTCAGCCTCCTTCCAGATAAGCCGATATTTCTCTGCCGAACCGGCTACGGTCCTGACATCACTCATGTCATCAACCGAGGTACCGAGGCGGCCTTCAAATAAATCGTAAAGTCGCTTAGCCCGCGCGGGAGAACCAATCAGATTGCTCTGGACGCCATCAACAAATTTAATCCCACGTGAGGCGGTCATCTCGCGCAGGTATGTAACGCACTCCAATAGTGCCAGGTGGGGTACAGTCAAAATCTCCCCGCCGATGTACTGGGCAGTGAGATGCGTCGGGGAAATGCCGAGGTTTTGAAAACCCTCCTGGAATATGAAATCGATGGAGCGTTTGAATTCGTTTGTCTGCATTCGTGTCGACTGAGATTCCTGCCAGCTACTGCAGTACCCGCAATCGGCATTACAGGCCTTCGTCATTCGAATATGAAGTGTCAGCGGAGAGGGAGTCATACTGCTCGCTTCCGAATCTGAATCACCAGACCACAAAAATGGATCATCTCCTCGTGGCTTCCACCAATCGATTCAGCTCTAACTGGCAGACAACCCTCCAACTCATGAATCGTCTGAATGATCAGCTTTGACAGATCCCATTCACCGCGGTACAGGATCTCGTTGAATACGGCCACCGGGTCGAATTCGAGGAACTGGAAATTGCCATAGACGATATGCCGAAAGAGCTCTTCGCCACCTTCGTCGCCAGCCTCAGCGTACCAACCGGGATAGTCGTCGACCTGTGCACCTATGGCGTCGTAGAAAAAGAGCCGCTCTACCCACGTTTTGTCGAACAGCATCCCTGGTTTCATTGCTACGAGCCTGGCCCGGTCGAACTCAGTGAAATACTTTTCGTAGTTGCCAGCAACGCTGTCCTCTATCAGAGGCACATCCTTCCCCCTAGCCACCGCATTCTTAACCAGTCGCTTCGTCATAGAACCTTGACGGCTGCGAGCTTCTGTTCTTTTCAGGTAGCCGGATCGGTCCAACCTGCCCGATGTAGTTTCGTCTGCAAATTCCCACACGCGCTTCAAGCCGGAACAATCGCCAGACGCAATCAGCGATGACATATTCGGATCAAGATCCTTATGCCACGCCCACCCTCCAGAGCAGGTGAGTGCGAACTTGCACGTGCCGCATGCTTTATAGGGCATTCGATGCCGAGCGACGTACTCAGGGGTGTTGTTAAAAATGGCCTTCTCAGAGAACCGTGGGTCATGCACAGACAGGGCCTGGGTTGGGAAAACTGACTCATCACCCGTGTAGCTGGAATTGAATGTGACCTGACCGTTGGGCTCGATTTCTATGTCGTATGAGTCGTTGCCTGGATAGTGATAATGCTCGCCTGATCGAGAGGCGGTTCGCATCTCCACAAGCGGGCTGATAGTCACACCCTTTGGAACTAGCGAGTTCAGTTCCAGCAGGTAGTCGGAGACATCGCCGTAGGTGCAAGTCTTCAAGAAATAGCTCTTACCACTACCGGCCGGATAAAGCATGTCGCAGCTGATGTCAGTGATTCCACGGCTGACAAACTCATCGACAATGAACTGAGGGCCACGCTCAATGACGCCTCGACTCATTGTGATGCACAGGGTTTTCCGCTTGATCCCGGTAATCGCTTCAAGCGTCGAGAAATAACGAGGAAGTAGTTTGTCGTTCTTTAGAAACCTGTTGGTGTCGGGCTCCCACGGGACAAATATGTCAATTCCATACCCATACTCCGTACCGACGGCATTGAGGAGGTCAACGTATCCAGAGTCTTTGAAAATGAGATTTGTGCACCAGATCAAAGCTGCCTCAGCGTCATAGAGCGTTTCCCAAGCTTTCATAGTCTTCAGGGTCCAAGGCAGGTTCCGCTCCCAGAACTTGAGGGGCATCATGGTCAGCTCCCCTCCCAGCAGTTCAACGTTTATCTTGGTGACCTTCTTGTCACGACGGAAAAGCTCCTCGATCCGCTGGTAGGACTCACGGTAGGTAGCTTCATGCATCATGCTTTTATCCCGCAGAAGGACGGGATCGACATAGCAGTGGGTGCAACTGAGGTTGCAGAGTCGGGTGGGAGCTATGCACACATTCAACATGTCTAGGGCGTTATGCACGAACCACCTCACCTGTAGGTTCAATTCGAATGGTCTTCCCAATCAACTCAGCACCACTCTCCACGCCCACAACATGCGGAATGTTCAGCCTGCGGGCGTGCTGCAGGAGATGCGAAAGCGAGGATCCAGATCGAACCACGAGTGCACCAGCGGTTGAAATTAGAGCTAGCTGAGACATGTCAGTCGTTTCCAAGTAAACCGCTGTGCCTGCTTCAAAGCTTGCTGGGCATGTGAGTGTCAATTCGAGCCCTGGGCGAGGTATGCCCCAGGCAATGGGCATGTTACCCGCCCGAGGATTGAGCAACCCGACATCGAAGAATTCGCGCAGTTGCTTTGGGGCTTCATCAAACACCGGGCAACTGACTGGTAGATCGCCAAGGTAGGACGGCACGATGTCTAGTAATAGGCCCGCAACACCGCGTCGACAAAGCTCATCAATTGCAGGACTGAGCCTTCCAAGTTCAACCATCATCATTACTGCGCATTTGTCCTTCATCCAGGCGAGGGGGGAATCCACTACCTGTATAACCGGTGAAACCAGTTCAGCGTCTAGACAAGGTGCGATGAAAGGAGCGTAAGTGGAGACACCTGCTAATCCTGCCACCGATGCCATTTCTGCAGCTTGGTCTGGGCTGAGCTTGCTGGCCTCATGTCCGAGCACAGTGGAGCTCAGAGCTCGTTCAAATCCCTGGCTTGGGGATTCAATCTTCATCTCTATCGCGGTCGTAGCTATCCGACCAAAGCGGCCGTAAAGTCGGGAGACCACTCCAAGCTCACCAGCGATAGCTTCGGCCAATGCGTTATCGGGCGCGCTAAGCGAGATCTGGCGGGTTCGACGTTCACAATCCCGCTTTCGGTCAGCCAACTCAAAAGCCTTCAACAGGAGAGATCCTGGGACGCGGAAGAACGCAGAGCGAGGCAAGTAACCGAGTACCGAGGTGATATCTGCCAACTGAAGCGCCCGAGCGCACACGCCCCCCCGAACGCGCGCTAGACGCGCTCCCCCAATCGACAATTGATCACCAGGTGCCGCCATAGCGGCCACCACCGCGGCACCCACGGAGTTGCCATGGTCTACTGGCAGTGCAACGAAACGAGATGATGCCCATCCAGACCATCGGGTACCATTCAACAGTTTTGCTAGACCGGGCCGCCCGAGGGTATCTGAGCTGACCTGTAGGATCGAAAGGTTCCCTCTGTCTGACACTGCCCACTCAATCGATGTTGCTCCCATATCTCGATGCAGGGTTAGAAGTGCTGAGCGCACCTTCTTCATGTCACTCGATAAGCCAGTGGTTTGCCAGACAGGTATCGCTACACGCTCTGTTTCCCCGGTGCCGGCAGTGGCTGCGTCTCCACGCCCGCCTTCGCAGATAAACAGATGGCCGTCACTGGCTGTACCAAACATTGCTACACCGAACATTTTTCCGGTGATAAAAGTTTGGATAAGCGAAAAAGGGACTTCGCCGGCTGCAGTGATCTGCGCATGAATCGACCTCAGTGCTGCCCTCACTTCGGAAATGCCCTGGGCAGGTATCGACTCGAAAACCCCTATTGTTTGAGCACTCGAACTTTCAGAAAAGGCAGCAGAACGAACCAGTACACGATCTGTCATTACCCAGCGGGGGAAGCTTTCAAGGTCAACGTTTGAAACTACGTACCCCTTCTGCACTCTGTAGCCAAGTTCCGCGGCACGCTGCAGCAAAGCGATTTTCGAGGGCAAAACCTCAATGACAGCATCAGTCTTGAACTGTCGGCGGGCAAGAACGCGCTTAGCCGCAAACCAGCCTGATAATGCACCCAGTATTTGCAAGATAGAAATGAGGTCATCACTAGCCCAAACCGTCGTTGTCTCCAGATACGCGATCCAGAGAGCATAGGTGGCTGCGGTACCAAGGAGTGCAACGGCAATCTGCACGGCCGGATGGCGGGGCCGGGCGGCTAAGAAAGCACCAACGAAACTGATTGCCAGGTTCAAGAATACAAGCCAGGCAACTGATCCAGGTACTAATGCGATCACACTCCCAATGGCATGGATGCTTTGGGCCTGTACACGTGCGTAAATCGCCTTTTTCGGGTCGATAAGATCCTCGTCGGTAAGCACCGCACGATTGAAGAAACCTGGCTCAGTGTTGATGCCTAGCCATTTAACTCCGCCTTCCGAAAGGATTTCGCCCGCAAGGATGGAGTGATAGAAGGTCCGGCGGTCGTAGGCCAGACCTACGTACGCTTTGCTTGGATCCAGCCCGGCAAGAGCCTCAGCCAGCCCTCCTTTTGCCACAATTTCCATATCAATATGGTCAGTGCGTGGTAGTTGGTTCTTCGTTCTGGCCCAATCAATGGCAGACTGGAAGTCAAGAAAACGAACTTCTTGGTACCCCAGCACATAGTCGAAGGTTTGCCCTGCTCCGAAGTATCGGTCTACGTTTTTGTAAGCCTTGAAGTACGCCGGCTTGATCAACAGTTCCTCTCGGGTTGGCTGCATGAAGTAGGCATCGACACCCCTAGCTCGAAGCATATCAAGCAGAATCCAGGTATCACCCGAGTAGTGGCTCTCAGCTGCGGTGATGAGAACGGTCTTTCCATGAAGAGCTTCGGCAATAGCATCGGCGCCGGACAAGAACACAGGTAGGGTTACCGTCAGTCCATGCAGCCAGCCGTAGTTTAAAAACTCATCGGGATTGGTCGTACTGATGATCGTCGGCATTCGCTGCTGCTTGAACGCTGGAATGTCTGCTGGCAACACCGCATGATCATCACCGACCCTGGCCAAGTGCTCCCATGCGTAGTCATTGAGAGCATTGGCACCTCCCTCCAGAAATTGGATTCGCACCCCGAATCTTGTATTCAGATCCTCAGCTATGGCAGCAGCTGTAGTACCCCTCTCATCGACTAGGACTACTTGTTGGTTTCGTTTTTTAGCCATCCCCACCAGTGGGTCTGGATTGTCATGGATCTGTGTCGCAGTAGCTCCAAATCCGAAGTCCTTAAATAGCTGGGGGCCGAGGTCGACACGGATAACACGGATCTCGCGATTAGAGAGCCCATGGTAGAAATCATCTGCGGTGATTCGCGCCGCTGATGATGCTTGGGCAGTAGCACTTACATAAGGATATGGGATATCGGTAGTACGTTTGGAGGGCGCTCCACGGCTCTGTGTATTAGCAAGGATCGCTTCACGATTCTCGTCAGCCCACCGGATTGAGACGATCGCAGAAATGAAAAACCCAGCTAGGGCGCAAAGAACCAGGGCCAGCCGGGGGAGTTTCCAAAGCTTAATCCCGAAATATAAGACAAGCCCAACTCCGAGAAGTGGCAAGAATCCCGCTCCTAGTGCCAGGACACCAGTGCCACCCAAAATCACAGGGAACGCCTGCACCTGAGCACTGACAACAATGAGCAACAACAGCCAAATCCGATTCATGCATCACCGTCTAGCGAGATTTCGTTGTGATCAATGCTGAGCTCACGAGCGCCAATTGCTTTAGCTACTGTTGAAATTCGGCGAAGGAAGCCGGCTGACTCATCAGTTAGCACCGCTGGCCGCCGAGCGAAGGCCAAGGCCAGAATGTCAGACGGTGGACGTCGGAACAGGGCCCAGATGAGAAGGTCCTCGAACTTATGGGAAACTTCTAGTCCGGAATCCAGGCGGGTGCGCCCGCCCATAACATCAATCGGAAGTTCTGCCCAAGAGGCGAGTGACAGAGCGTCGATGACATAGCGAGATAATGGCGTTGCTGGCCCCGATCTCAGTGCCGCCCAAACCAGGTAGTCACTGAATGCAATGGAGTGGTAATTACCTGCCAGAGAGTGAGCAAGGATCGAATAGCGCTCCTCGAAACCATCCAGGCTGCCACCTGGCAGGAGGATCTGTTTCTGCAGACGATCGTAGAACCACAATCGCTGGCGGGGGGTGCAGCCGAACAGTTCGATGGGCTCCAGTAGGACCCTGGACGCCCGCTTCACAGCTTCGAAATAGCCCTCGTAATCGCTGGTGTAGTCAGCCTCGCGAAGCGGTGGAGAGCTGTCCGCAACAGCTTGCTTCCTGAGTTGAGCGCGCTTGATACGCCGGACATTTGCGTACTTGCTTACACCTAACTCATCAAAATTGTCACTGGCCTGCGAGTCCCAAAGTTGGAAAAAACCTGGGCAGCTAAAGCTGTCATCGGAAGTCTGCATGAACGACCGAACTGTTTCAGGTGGCAAGTCCTTGTGTGGGTACCAACCTGAGTTACAGGCCTGGAGGAATTGGCAGTCACGACAGAAGTCGTGCTCGTAACTGAGCTTGTTGTCGAGCTCACTGTTGTTACCCCAAACAACTTTCAGCGCAGCATTTGCATCGTGTGCATTCAGATTTATGTAGGGTTTAAGCGCCTCGGTCCCGGTCTGGTTGGGATTGAGAGAAAGCTCACCCCTATGGTCCCAGTGGAACTCGTAAGCATCGTTAAGTGTGTTCTGGGAGCGTGACAGCGTGCGTAGGGACTTCTTCATGTCGTCCAGATGGTCGACCGTCAAACCATACGGCTTGCCTAGCCGAGCCAACGTCGAAATGTACTCGGCTACGTCGTGATACTGAGGTTGGGCTCGGTCGAAATATGCTTTACCAGATCCCCATGGAAAAATCATGTCGCAGGTTGCGTCAGTGACACCCCTCTTTACGAAGGTTTCTATGATGTACTCAGGCCCGAGATCAATTAGACCCTGCCCCATGACTAGCACCAGGTTAAGCATATTGCAGTCGCCCAGGGCTTCAATCCGCTTGAGGTATTTCGGCAAGATGGCCATTCCTCTTCCGAACCGCCCACTCTCTGGGCCCTCAAACGGGATCGCAATATCCATGGCGGGATGCCCTTTATACTCTCGTAGGAGGCCTAGATACCGATCGTCCTTCCACATCAGATTTGAACAAAAGGTGAATTCCGTCTGAATGCCAATTCTGTTCAGCTCATCAATCTGGCCAAGTACCCAAGGGAGGTTTCGCTGCCAAAACTCAAATGGCATGAGGGTGGCTTCACCCCCTAGTACATCCAGGTGGAGGTAGGTGACAGATTGATCGAGATGGAAGGCTTCAATGATGACCTCCACCGCGCGCCGAAAGGTCGCTTCGTCGATGTACTCCTTCCGTCGCAGTAACTCTGGCTGTATGTAACAGTGCTGGCACGCCAGATTGCAATTGAGGTTCGTCGATATGGTCGTCGACATCATCTCAATTGAACGGTTGCGCGGAAGGGCGAAGGGTTGAATATTCATACCCTAATAGTGGGAAGCTACTGCCCCATTTCGGCCGTTATGCCAAAAAAAAACCGCTCCAATAGAGCGGTCTAGATTTAGGGTCGGTTATACCGACGCTTTTCAAATCTCTCTTTGGCTCGTGCTTCTAACTGAAGATGCTGCGCCAGCTGCACTACGAGTGGGTGCCGCTCATTTTTCGTCTCGCCACACTGCGAAAGCCGCGGGTGCTTGAGCACCCAGCGGACAAGCTCGGTATTGTGCCCGGCGACCAATATATCTGTGTGGCACAGCCCGCTAGAATCAAGGTCGACCTCAGCTCTCGCAAGCAGATCGGCCAGTGGATCACCACCGTTGGCGTCAACCCAACCCCATAATGCCTCAGAAGGTACCGAAACCGTGGGCAAATCCAGATACACAAGGTGCTCGAAGAGTACCCGCTGCTCCGCAGCCGTTAGCATTTGTATCTCTGACTGAAGGATCATCGCGGCCGTACCCACACCTTGATATGCCCACAGTCGCTGGATCAACGGCTTAGCGAAAACGCTCGATGCACGCACGTTCACTTTTGCTCCGCGAGTTTGCTTGAGCCAGTCCGAAAATGTCGCAGCAACCTCTACGGGTTCATCATGCAGAACGTCAGAAGGAGGCTGAGCCTTAGCGATCATCATCAACGATTGCATTTCCGAGCTATGCCTGGCCTGGACAGGATCAAACGAACCATGTCGGTCCTTAACCTTTGTCCATAACTGCTTGTAGCCCGGGCAATCTCCTTCATCCCACGGTCGGACATCGGCTGGCTCGGCTACCCTGTAGTGGTACCAGCCGCCAGCGCACGCAGAGTGGAATTCACACTGAAAACAATAGCTGTGGTACTTAGATAGCTTGTTATCTAGCTCTTGAGTGTTGTCTGAAAGGACCCGATAAGCCCAGTCATCGTCGCCGACATAAATCTTACGTTCGCCCAGGGCTGCTTCAAGCGTGGTCTGATTAGCGTTGAACGTAGTCAACCCGTCAGGCTCTACTGCCAAGTCGTATCGAAAGTTACCTATGCACTGATAGCTTGTTCCGCGGAAAACGGCTCCTGACATTTCATCTGCGGGAGTGAAGGTAATACCGGGAGGCGCAATATCAAAGAGCCGACATAGGTAATCACTCATCTCTTTGAATGACACCATATTTGGCTGCCAAAAATCCCTTCCCGAGCCGTAAGGACTAATCATTTTGATGCTGAAATCGGTGATACCGAGTGGCAAAAAAGTTTCGAGCAAGTAATCAGGCCCCATCGCCACTGTGGTCTTCGTGAGGATAACATCGAGAATCTTCTGCTTGGCTTTGATCGCGCGCACTGTTTCAGCCCACGGACCAATGAGCTTCATGTTCTTGCCAAAGCGGTTTGTGTCTGGCTCCCAGGATGTATAGATGGCCATCTCTGGCCAATCACCGTAGGCGTTGAACAGGTCGACGTATTCGCTTCTATGCTTATCGTTGGCAAATATCAGATTTGTCAGGACATTGATTGATCCTGGCGTTTTGAATCCTGCATTGAATTCACGACACTTGTTCAGTGCATAGGGAAGGTTTCGCTCCCAGTACGCAACGGGAAGCTTTGTAATCTCACCCCCGATCAGTTCCCACTCCACTTCTTCGAGACCAGTATCCAGCGCAACGAGTTGAGCAACACTGTCGAAGACAGATCTGAACACAGCCTCGTCCATTTGGGTAGAATTACCCAGTTCAGCTGGGTCGATATAGCAGTGGGTGCAGCGCCGATTACACCACCTGGTCGCGGTGATGCTGATGTTTGCTTGGTTTACGCGAGACGCCTTATGCACTTTGCATCCTCAACAAAGAATTCCAGATGCTGAGTCCGCCGGCACACTCACCCGAGCCATCAAAAACAGGCACATGCGCCGGCCCGCCACCGCAATAGCTGACATGCTCACACCCGTGACAAGCCCTCATTCTTCTACGCTCATGGGCAATTCGGGATAACCGGTTCCGTGAAATGATCATGGAGTCGAGAGAATTAGAATGCAGATCACCAAGTATGGTGCCTTCGAGGTCAGAGTACAGCGGGTTAGTAGTGACTGTGCCGTCAGGATTGAGGGTTAAGAACCGATCCTCGGAAAGCACATTGAACTGAAGGTTTCGAACACCTGGTTTCTGCTCAAACACACCGATTGTGATGCCGGCCTGATTCAGCCGGGAATAATGACGTTCCCTCAGATCTGCGAGGAAAGACCAGGCTTTCTTGTATGGAACAGTAAGTGGTAATGCCGGCGTAGTAGTCGGGTGGTATAACGGCGACTTAAGAAATGCCGCGAAATCGACTGAAATGTCGAACTCCCAAACCTTGCATTCACTTTGGAGCATGACATCCACAAGGTCATCCGCTCCGGCCTGAAGCGTCTCTGCATTAAGTTCAACGTTGACTACGCACGGAACTCCAGCTGCCCAGAACTTATTGAGGCCGGAAAGGAAACGCTCCTGGTAGATGGTTTCTGATCCGGCCAGGTTGAATTTGTTGCCGAGCGCATAGGTGGTTTCGACCAGCCCATCAAACTCTTCATGAACCATTGCCAATAGCCAGTCTGGCACTGAAAAGCAGTTTGTAACCATGGTCTGCCTTGCGCTTGGCAGCAGCCGGCGAGCAGTATCAACTAAAAGTTGCATCGCCTGCGGCCCAATCACTGACGGTTCGCCACCCTCCCAAATGAGGGTGCAGTCTCGGTCTGCCCAAAATGCTGACTGGAGAAACTTCTGGAGTGTGGCGACCGGTAACCGCTCCTTTGTGGACCGGTGCTCTTCAGTGAGATAGCACCGCTTGCAGTCCACATTGCACTGTCGGGTTACGTTGATGAATCCGATAGCTTCTGAGCGCATGCATGCCTCATTGACTGGCAGCTTGCTGCCAGCCGGGACTTAACCGACAGCGATCAAGCCACTGGGTGGGGTGGGCTTGGGTGCCGCAGGTGGTGGCGGCGGCTCTATAGCACCGCCAGCTTCGAGAACAACCTGAACAAGAGTAGCAAGCTCACCTGCAGCCAAGGCAGCAACCTTTGGTGCAACACCAAGAGCATCAGCTACGCGACCTGCAGCCAAACTGGGGAGGGTAGTTTCACGGTCGAGGTTGATCCGCTGATCAAGCTGAGTCGCAGACTCGATGGAAGCCCAAACAGCTTTGAGAGCTTCAGGGCCTCCAGCAACAGAACTGGCCATCAGGCACAAAGCTCTGGCCAAATCCGCTTGCTTGGTATTAGGAGCTCGAACGCGCTTACCTGAATCTTCTGCCGGCACTTTTGACTCTGGGTCAACCTGCTGAACTCCATCTGCGCTCACAGCTTCAGCACCGGAGGCGGTGGCATCTGCGGGTTCAGGCTCCGGCTCTACTACTGGATCAGGTGGTAGGTACTTATCGAGAACTGTGTGGATTGCGTTTTTCAGCTCGAACAGCAATCCGGCCGCGTCGGCACCGCGAAGCCCTGTAGTCTCAGACAGGATCCGAATCATGTTTGGGAACGGAGTACGGGTATCCAGCTCAGCTTCAAGGATACTTGCCCGAGCTTCCATGAACTGAAGATCCTTCAGGTGCAGGGCTTTAACAGTGTTTACAACGAGGTCGTTCATGAAGTCCGGGCCTAGGACCTCAATCACAACCTCCTCGATGCACGCCTTAACATGATCCATGACTACTTCAGACATGGTATCTGTGTAGAGCATGTTCATCATCTCGTCGGTGGAGATGACCTTTGGCTTGTAGCCAAGCTCTGCGTACAGCAGGTACTCCACGTAGCCATCGATCGGCGATACGCGGATATTGCAGCTCTGGCCATGCAAGGAGATCCGACCGTAATCACGAATGAGGTCACAATAAGCCTCTACCTCGGCATTGATAACCGTAGCGTTCGCCGGGGGAAGAAGGTTAACCCCAAATCCAGCAGACTCGGCCTGGTATAGGATTTCACGCGTATCCACCGTCGTGTCAAAAGGCACATCAATTGTGCCAGGCGATGACGATCCCATAGCGAGGATCAGGCTGAACTCGAAGTTCTCGCTCAACATCGTAGGATCTTGGTCATCACCTTGAACAAGCAGACCAATGGAGCGGGCGTCGAGCGGGATCTGATTCAACTGCTCGTCACAGATCACAGATTGATAGGCAACGTTACGCTTTGGCTTTTCAGCACCCTCCTCGCGGATCTGACGGTGCTGCTCCTCAAACAACGCACGAAGCTCCGATACCTTCTTGTTGAACACAAGCTTGAAACGGAATTCTTCCGGAATCGATTCGTCAACCTGCTCGTCGCTGGCCAGGGTGGGTAGGTCTACATGGTCAGACACTGTGGTTGCTGACTCCGGCACATGAGTGCCCGGGAGGGCAGCTTCGTCGGCAGTTTGGGTCGGTTCAGGGGGGATCATCTTCATATTTTCTTAACGCCAGCCTCGTGCACCGTGACATGCACCGTGGCAGGCGCCATGACACGCACTATGGCAATAGCCCCAGTTGCCCACGTTCGTGGAGTCCATATCCTTGGCGGTTGCTGTAGCGGCCAAAAGCATGTTGTTGATCCGCGGTACGGCCTCGTGCTGAACGACGCTGTTCAGAGTATCAGCGTGCCGCTCAACCATGGGCTTGATGGGGTTCATTTCGAGCAGCTTCCGCATCTGGGCGACGTTGTGGTCAGCTTCCAGTTCGGCCTGGGTCTCGTTGATTGTAAATCTGGTTTCAACGCTGTTGAACGCCGCGACCGCGATCGCGCTCACGGCCAAAGCAGCCAGCACCCTGTTGGGAGTAAATTTACTCATTTTTTGCCTTCTCTCCAGATTATCAACGCGGCCCATACGGCACCGACTACTCACCCATTGCCGACGGAATCGGGCTTGGATGTAGCAATACTTCAGAGGTCCTGACCATTCCCGACCAGAAGTCTCGCCCAACCCACCAAAAAATGGTGGATGTAGGAGTACAGCGGAATAGTACATTCAGGTTTCGCATTCACGAAGCCAAAATGACACTACCGAATTCATCAAATAGGCAAGCGGTTCTATCGTGCGACTGCAATCAACGATGGCTGCTCTGCAAAAGCCATTTGCTCGTTGATAAGCTTGAACGCGGTATACCCACCGGCACACTCTCCGCTCTCATCCGTTTTTGGAGTCGCCATGCAGCCTGAGCTGCAGATTGGTTTGAACTGGCAGCTGTGACAGTCAAGCTGGCGATCCTCTCGCATCTCAACCAGTCGAGTCGGATGGGCTTCAGATACGCCCACGGCGTTTCGGTTATTTGACTCGGATGTGAGAGCAGTACACGCCTTGTAGTAACCGCCATCGTCAAAGGTGTGAAACCGTGTATCACAAGCGCCTGACAAGCATCCATAGCCCCCACGTTGCCCGCTGCGAAGCCGCCGGACGCTTTCGGTCAAGCCGTCTAGAGGGGATATGTGAAGATCCTGGTAGTGATCTCGAGGCGTCTCGATATACCGAGAATAGGCCATTGCGAACCGGGCTATCCAAAGACTGTATTGACGGTTGGTCACACCGATACGATCCCAATTCGTGATTGCATATCCGGTCCTTGTCAGCCTCTCAAAGTGAACGTGACGGATTCCTTTCGAGCGAAGATAATCGATCAGATCTGAGGGGTTTCTGAACTGTTGCATCAGAATCTTGGTGGTTGTAATCACCAGGTACGGCTCAAGCCCAGCGCTCTGCAGGGATTCCATATTCCCCCAGAACCGCTCCTCGAAATCGAGATTGGACTCAGGTCTGCTGGCCTTGGTGCGACGAATAACCGGATCCCAAGAAACGCCTACAACGCCATCAAAAAACTCTCTGTAGAGTTCGGCCCACCTAAGGTCGAAGTTCATCAGATTTGTCTGCAGTGAGAACACAACCTTGAAGCCATCGAGATTTGATCTCAGGTATACAACAACCTTACGCATCAACTCGACACCTACGAGAGTGGGCTCCCCGCCATGCATTTGAAACAGGATGGTGCTACCAGGCACAGCGAAGGTTTTGACCTTAGCCGGAATTGCTTCAATCTGCTCCCAACTCATCCGCTTGGGATTGTTTGGGATAAAGCAGTGCTCGCAATGTAGGTTGCAAGCCTCGATCAGCCGCACGTATACCATGTGATCGAAATCAGGTGCGCCGATGCTCACTGAATACGCTCTATGCCGAAGGTGTAGGGGTCATACCCGTATATTCCAGCTGCCGCTAGATATGAGGAAGCCAGCCGAACTCCATCCGCCGAGCTCAGAAAATCCTGGACATGAATTAAGTGCGATCGATATCCCGCGCACTCACCCGGTCCTGAATGCACCTGATGGGCAGTGATAGGGCAACCGGACTTGCACCAGCTTCGGAACTCGCATTTACGGCAGTGGTTCTCGACGTGCTCTATATGCTGGACTCTGATCCAGCCCTTGCGCGCAGGGCTGGACTGGAATGCATCGATACCCTCAGAGGCATTGGGCCAGGCGTCGACTTCATACTCCATCCTGTCAGGACAAGAGTTGAGAGACCCGTCAGGGTTGATTACAAGGAAGTCACGCTGGCAAGTTCCGCCCCAACGCTCTCCTGGCTGCCCGTTCACCACACCAGCTATCGAGGCACCCACAGCATTGTTGGTAACGCACGATCCAGACAGCCGCAGGTCAGCCATCGAGATGTCGAACAAATCACGGAGAAATGTCGCGTGCTCACGGTTATCAGGGCGATTCTCATCACCGCCCTGGCTGTTGTAGCGCTCGATGTTGAAGTGTCTGAAGCCGTTGTTCTTGAACCATTCGTAGATCTCTGGCGCCCTGCCAAGTTCGCCGCGTGTCGGCACCAAGACAGGTCCAACCTCGAGGCCATTGTCTCGGGCCAACTGAACCTTATCCATCCAGAGGTCTACGTAACGACTGCTAGAACCATTGATTGTCCGGCCAGAAAAGTCGATTGATGAGCCAATGAAGCCGCCGCAACGCTCGCGCAAAAAAGCCATGTGGCCCGGGCGCAGAGGGATCAATGAGGTTTGGATCGATTCTTGTATTTCAAGACCAACAAGCCCCTTACGCACGACATCAGAGAACTCAAACAATACTTCTGAGGCTAGGGTAAGAGGCTCCCCGCCGTGGTAGAGGATGGATACACGGTCGTGCCCCTCACGTGCAGCAAGATCTCTGATCAGCTGCAGCGAGTGCTCCAACGTCTCCGGTGTCATTCGACTCTTATTGGACCTGACTTCCTCAGGCAGATAACAGAAATCACACCCGACGTTGCAATAGTTTGTTGGCTTCAAGTAGACCTGGAGCATCAGGAAACCTTGCTCAAGTCTGAAATGCGCGAGTGAGCATCCGCCGGGGTGATGCCAAGCTTCAAGAGAAGCTTATCGGCCTCACCGCTTGCCACTGATTCCTTGAGCCTGGTGAAAACCATTTTCCAGCTTTCACAGTATCCAAACTTGCCACCCATGCCGCGCTCAAACAAAACTGAATCCCGGGCGCAACCACCTTCACATTCGATGAAATGATCACAAGACCTGCAGTCAACCGGAAACTTGATTTGACGCCGCATAATCTCTTTGGACGCTGGCGACGCAGCTAACGCAGAAACGATCTCGGCCGGCGGGTAGAATTTTACCTCTATAGGGGTGGAACCTTGGACCTCACCTGTCAGAATGTTGCCAAATCTGTAGCGCTCATCACCAAGGTCACTGAACTCACTGCAATTGAATACTGAACCGTCTGGATCGATGGTCAAAAACTTACCGCCGCAAGACTTAGTCCAAGGGCACAGGGTGCTTCGATACCCAGCAACCTTCTGGAGCATCTGATCCAGAGGCGTGATGTTGAAAATAGGCAGATCCTTGACCCAACGATCGTAGAGATCCACCAACATCTGACCATACGTGTTTGGCTTGATCAGCATGCCAGAATCTCTTACCCGACCGGCCGGATACGCGTAGTTGAACCGAATGTCGAAGCCGTATACGCCATAGGCCTTAGCCCGGTCATACATCTCCATTGCAGCCGGGGCGGCACCTTCGTCGTACACACCGATTACAAGTGGACGAAAGCCATCGCCAATCGCCGCATCCATAGCGCGCCAGAACAATCTGTCGTAAGTGTCAGCCGACCCCTTAACCGTGCGGTAGCGCTTATAGGGGTCAAAACTGGTTGAGATACGACCTTCAAAGACGTCTTCAAAGACATCTTTCCAGCGCGAAGACTTGTAAGCAAGAAGGTTGGTCTGAATGGCAAACTTCACTCCTGGGTGTCGCGCCCGAGCGTACTCAGCACACTTGATGTAGAACTCAGGCTTCATAAGCATCGGCTCTCCGCCGTGCCAGATCCACTGCACATTTGGTGTGAATGAATCGAGGAGCCGATCAAACATCTTCCGGAAATCGTCGAAGGTCCAGCCTGCATTGCCATCGGGCGGCGCAGAACAGTAGGTGCAATCTGCGTTGCAGTCCTTTGTGGGCTTGGCGATGATGACTGAGTACGGCACTTATCAGATTACCTATGGTGGCGAACGCCTCATTTGAGGCGTTATGGGTAGTAGCAGTACACGTCTACGAGCGAGTCCAGCTTGTTACGTTCTTCCGCGGTTCCCCAGATATCCGTCTGGACAACCCACATGCTTCCGTTGTCGATGAGCCGGTACACGAACCCGAAAATACCGCTACCTGTGACTCCTGGGTCGTAACCGCCGGACATCATGCCTGGCCTTAACGAAGCTCTAGGGAGACCACCATTTGAGCAAGTCGGCTTTATAACGCCCCAGCCGTGCCTGACAAGGTAGGTGCCTTTCTGAACATAGTTCGGGAGCAGGTCAGAGAGGAGAGCGTTGTTCCTCGACCTGAGCTTGATATCGTCAACCGTCAGAATGTTGTTAGTCGCGATGCTTACGCTGCCCGAACCTGATGAAAGCTGTAGCTCCCCATTCTGAGCTGTAATCTTGGGGTTGGCCTTTGAAAGCTGAATATCTCCACCTTCAGCAATGGTTTGCTCGTCCATGAGGAGCGCAGTCTTCATCCTGTTGTCTTCTGGATCACCAGTCTCGATCCGACTCAATTTCGAATCGAGGGCAGGCTCGGTACCTGGGACACCAATTGTCGTCTTAACGGTATGGTTGGACGTGTCAGTGATGGTGGTCGCGGGCAAGCCATTGGCAACATCCCCATCCCAGTCCGCAATAATGTTTTGCGAAATGCTGAAGGTGTATTCGGTGCAAGAAGTGTTAATCGCCGAGTTGAATTTGTTTTTGTTGGCAACTCCAGAGAGCATCGCTGGGGTAGTACCTTGAAGCACGGTCTTGGCGTCTGTGCAGCTTGGACTAGCGGGCCAGGCACCATTCTTCGTACGATATGTGCGCACAGCGTCCAAGAAGGTTTGAGTCTCCTGGATAGTCAGGCTGACTCGCCTCTCGTTGATCGACTCCATGAGCTTAGGAACCGTAAAGACGGCCATAAGCGCAAGAATTGACAAAACAACTGACAGCTCGATGAGTGTGAAGCCAGCCTGGATGGCTTTGCTTCTACTGCGATCAGCGCGTTTCTTCATCGTGCAATATCCGTTTCTGATTGACAACCCAAGATGGGTATGCGGAATTCTTGATTCGTGTGGTGACTATCACCCGGGTCTTCCCGCCCACTGTTTCGGTGGAATAGCCACCGTAGTCGCTCTGCAGGAACGGGAGGTCAACTGCCACATAGCACCTGGCGGCGTCGAACTTCACCAGAATCTGGGTATCGAGAGCGTTCTTCGTAGGAAGGTGATAGTTGTTGGTCAGCTTTGACTGAAGCACCGTGGTAGATGCCCAGTTATCAAGAGAACCATAGGTGTGTGTGTAGCGGCCCTGTGCATCTACAGATGTAGTCAGGGCTTTAGTTCTAGCGATCTCACAAATCTGCAAAATCATTCGAGCTTGCCCAATTGATCCCTCAACTTTGGCTTCGGTGATACGCTCAAGTGCTGGAGGCAAAATGGCCGCGATAAGAACCGAGATGATAGCCAGCACGAAGATGATCTCCATGAGAGTGAAGCCCGCTTGGGCGTTACGAACTCTCACATCTGTTTCAACGCAGAATTGAGGTTAACAATCGGCATGTAGAACCCAATTGCGAACATCATGATGGTGAGGATCATCATTCCAAAGCCGACCATTGATGCTGCCCGGCTAACACGAGAGGAGTATTCGAGGTAGTAGGCCCTCAATGCCTCGTTGAGATTCGAAAGGATCATGTCACGCCCACTCGGGCCCTGCTCTTCGAATCCCTGCAAGTTCTGATGGACAATCGCTGGCCATTCAGGACCATCAAAAACATCAGAGAGCTGTCGACCCTCAGTCAACCGTTCTGCTGCTTCTAGGTAAAGGCGATGACTGAGCCCCTTTGATCGAACGGCAAGAAAACGGAAGCTCTGAAGGTTGTTGAAGCCGCTACCCAGCAAGAGTTGGTATGAGGTTACAAAATCGAGTCCTCGGGAGATCTTCATTCTGTCATTGATGAATGAAAAAACCGGTAGTGTGCGAATGTTGTCCCAGATCTTCTCCCGAAATACATAGGTAGCTGCGACTGCAGCAATCAAGAAGACGAAATACTGGGTGTAGACCATGTACAGGAACATGATCACTTTACTCAGGGTATTAAGCGTCAGCGGAATACGTTGAACCACTATGAAGTCGTGCATTGTGCCGCCGGCCCATAGTGGAATACCAATCATGAACATACAGCCCAGAACCGTGTAGAGAAGGCCTTGCTGCATGGCCTTCCCGAATTCTTTCTTGGCGTTGATCCGCTCCTGAATAGCCTTTGAAGCCCTGAAAAGGGATTCGGACAACTTACCGGCCTTCTCCCCGGCATCTGCAACCAGGATGGCAGTCTCATCAAACCGAAGCTTGGTAAAGTATTCTTTGGGTGTTTCGCACTGATCCAGCTCGGCGTATGTAATGCCGAGACGCTCATAGTCGACCGACTCCTTGATTGCCTTTCCGATCGTTTTGCCGCTTGCCAGCTTGGAGCCAATAGCAGACAGAATGAGAACCTGTTCTACAGGTGGAAATCTTTTCTCAAACATGGACTTCACCGCGCCCAAGTGATCAATCTTCACTTGCTGGATGAAGGCCGGTGGCCGCCCCGAGAGAGTAATGGCTTGCTCGCGACTCTCTGCCTTGATTGACGAAGAGGTTTCGATGGAGCCGGACTCTCCGATGTAGCGAATCTGCCAGTAAGCCATTATCTCAATTCCCGATCAGTTGCAGCGGTAGGCAACAGCGATTTGGGTGGTACCCGAGGCGGTTGCCGACTGGATGTTATTGTTCGAGGAAAGGGCGGTTGCCATGTCGGCAGCCGTTTTGTCGTCAGTTGAGTCCATGGTGTAGTTGATGGTGACGGTATTGGACGTCACGCCAGCAACACTCCAGTCAGTGTTCCACACGGTCTTGGTAGGCAGGCCACGCTCTAGCAGGAGAGCCTTGGTGATCGAGGTGCTGGAGCAGGTATTAGTGCGAGATACCTGACGTGTAATGGCCGACGGGAAGTCTTTTTCGAGCTGTGTCAGCGCAGTGCTGTACTTGGCATCTTCCTTGTTCTGGAGCAAGCCAGGCAGAATAAACGCAGCCAGCATCGCCACAATGGCGATCGCGATCACGATTTCGAGAAGGGTGAAGCCCTTCTGCATTTTCAATGCTTGGTTCGACACACGGTGTTGGCGTTTCATCTCGGAGTTGCCTCGGTTTTCATGACTGTTTGTAAACGCAGATTCTGTGAGATGAATCTGCTACTAGGTGTTACTGGTACCGCCGAGGCGGCCGTCCATGACGGAACTAAAGACCTCATGCAGGGCTGGGGGAATCGAGCTACCCCATCCGAATGCCATCCCTATCGCCCTGTGTTTCGGGAGAAATCTTCACAGCAAGATTGTCTTGGATGTTGTCGGGACACGCTATCCAAAACACACCTCCCGAATTCCATAGGTAGCGCCATTAAGTACTGATCAGAGCTGTGGCTGAATTCGAAGATGCAATGGTGTTTGGTGCCCGCTCGCATGTGGAGAGCCAATAGGTCCATGTTGACTCGCCCGGTTGGCAACGAGGCGATCAGTCAAATATGGACGCAGATGCTTCTCGAGCTCTTCGAAGCTTGTGATGCCGGCCTTGACAAGGCGCAGCCCATCGTCCCAGAGATCAAGAAAGGAGCCATCAGCAATTGAGTTCCTGCGCATGGTGTTAGGAGGCACTCCAGAGAGGATTGCTTCCTGGATATCAGGCGTGAACTCAAGGATTTCCAAGATCCCTGCCCTGCCTTTCATGCCACCCGATTCATGGCCACACTTCTCACAACCTTTGGGGTTGGCGCGATAAAGGCAGACATCGGTATCCCCATTGAATATCTGGTTCAAACCATAAAGCGAAGCTTGGGCCAGCGAGTCCTTGAGTCTGTATTCAACCTTGCAACCGCTGCAAAGTCGGCGTACCAGGCGCTGGGCTGCAAACGCAGAGGTGTTAGACGCGATAATGTCCAACGGGATGTTCATTCGTTCGAGTCGACCGATGGACTCGTGGGCGTTGTTAGTGTGCAGGGTCGTTAGAACCAAGTGACCAGTCTGAGAGGCCTTGAAACCCAGATCGGCCGTCTCCTCATCACGCATCTCACCAACGTAAATAACGTCAGGGTCTTGCCGCAAAAGTGCCCGAAGTGCATCAGCGAAACTCAGATGTTTACCGCACTCAGTGTGCGACATACCCTCATGCTGAATCTCAACCGGTTCCTCAATGGTGTGGTAGTTACGATCTGGGTTATTTCGATATGTATCAACGAGCACAGCGCTGAGCGTGGTCGTTTTCCCGGAGCCAGTCGGCCCGGTCATGCCAATGAGCCCGTTTGGCTGGTTGCCTAACCGACGCAGGATGTCCTCGTTGTGCTTCGAGAGTCCAAGCTGTGGGAGGCTAGAAAGCTGGGTGTTGTTTCCGAGCAGGCGCAACACTATCTTCAGTGCCTTGTCCGAGCCACGCTGGACAGGCAAAGAGCTCAACCGTAGGTTGATTTTTTTGTTGCCGGTCAAATCGAAGCTGAATTTGCCATCTTGGGCAGTACCTGTTTCAAGAATCAGGTTGCTTCGAGTTTCAATCAATACCCGGCAGATAGAGTCATGAAGGGTATTCAAGTAGGTTCGTTGAGTTCGAAGATCACCATCGATTCGATACCGCACCTGAACCCGATCACCCTGCGTCGGCTGCAAATGGATGTCTGTAGCATCTTTCGATGCAGCTTCACGAATCATGTCGTCAATTCGTCTAGCAGCAAGCTGTTTAGCTTGCTCACCGTCTGCAGTGATGACTTCATCATCATCGATAACGGTATTCCGAAGCCCGTCTAGTTTGGCAGCACCAATGACCCCAACACGCAGCTCGCCGTCTGCCTTCAGCTCACCTTCGTTCTTTTTCTGACGGGCCCAAGTCAGAGCTCGTTGTATTGATCGCTGATCCAGAGGATTGGTCAAAAACACAATGCCATCATAAACACAGAAGTTTTCGGTTGGCCCCGGCAGGATTGCCTTACGCCCCTCTTCAACTTCGACAAATGCTGGACGACTCAATGCTGTTGATACTGCAGCAACCAATGCTTCCTCGTTATTCGTCATCCGAGCAATGTCTGGAATGATCGACTCAACAGACTCAGACGGGGGTAACGACTGAGCCTGTGAGTTAGTGATCTTTCCCTCGGAAACAAGAAGATTGAGTATCTTCTTCTGTTGAAGCTCAATTGCTCGTGAGTTTTCGGAGCTCATAGTCAGTCGTCCGCGTAGCGTTTGGAGGATGTCCAGTCAATTGACACGACCTGAGTTCCCTTCGGCCCTTTCAAATAGGCTTTATCAACAGAGAACCGAGTCAGTGTGAGGTCGTAGACTTTTTCACCAACGCGGATAATTCGATCGCCGTCATTGGTTCTGAGAACAATCGAGTCGCCACGAACCTGCTGAAGAGAAAGAATCTTTTTCTCATCGTCATCAGATGCCGGCTGCGTTTGTGGCACTGAACGATCTTGATTCGGCAAGGGTGCTTGCTGTTGACGCTGTTGATTACCAAAAGCTGAATTCGGCGTATTGGGCACGGCCCCGCTCATGGTCGGCTGATCGAGCATGAAGGGCATCGCATTGGGGACGATTGGTGATCCTGAGCTCTGGAATGGGTTAGCCTCGGCTACTCTCCCCTGCTTACGCACCTCTACTCCCAGCTTCTGAATGCTTTCAACGCCAAGTGGATTACCTTCATTGTCGACCATGAAAGTCGCATCCGACATCTTCTTGTAGGTTTCAGCCATATCAGCTTGGATCTTCAAGAGGTCGCGCTTGTACTCCATTGCACTGAGGGTTTTCTGACGATCAAGTACCTGGTCAGCGTCATCTGCGAAAGCCGAACAGGCAACAACAGCAGAGACTGCCATTACCAAAACGTTAGGAAAGAATTTCATCTCAGGTCCCTACAACAGTGATGTTTAACTTCATGATTCCGCCTGAGATCGTGTAGTCATACAAGAACGTCGGAACCTCAGATTGGATTTTTTTAACAGCGCCAAGTACAGCCCTCGGCTCGCCGCTAACTTGAGCCGTCCAATTACGCAGAGGCCCAGAATAAGTATTAACTTGCTCGCTTCTGGCTTGATCGTCCAAGGCTTTGAAAGAAACTCTATGAATACCAGCTGTAGCACTAGCAATTTTCCATGAGATTTCAAGTTTAGGTAGGACCGGGAGCTTATTGATGGAATCTATTTCGTTCTGCAAAACGTTATTGACTCGATCAATCTGCTGGTAGTCATTTGGCAACTTTCGGCCCTCACTGAGGGACATCGTCACCTTGATGCCAATAACAACTACAGAAATCATCGCCAGATACATGGCGCCGGTGAAGAGAGGTTCACCACGGATGGTTTTTCCCTTAGCCCCAAATCGTTTTCGAATGGATTGAATATTAATAGGCCACCTCCTTAGAATCAGGAGATACAGTCAGGAGATATGACATCTGCGGCATTAATTTTGCCGTAACACCAGGTATCTTGCCGGAAAGATCAGCCTGAAAATCAGGACGCGTCATAAATATGTGCACTGTTGTAAAACCATTGGTGTGGCCTGCTGCAGTAGGCGTTGAAATCTTTGGATCGAACGCTAGTACCTTATCGATCCGTGAAATAACGACTCCATCGTTTGGGATAGTCTGAAGCCGTTCTTTCAACAACCCCGCGGTTCGCACATCCAGATCACTGCTTAACTTCTTTTTCGTCGTGTATTCGGCCATGTTCATTTTGAAAACCGCATACATGGTGTAGTTGTAGCCAACGGCAGCGACAGCAGCAACGATGCAAATAGCAAGCGCGAGATACCAGCGTTTAGTACGCTCATGTTGCTTTTTCGAGAAAAGCTCAACACGTGTAAATGCAGGCGTCGATGGAAGGACCAGGTCGGAGATATCAACTCTGATTCTTGGTGCGGCAAGCAGATCATAGCCATACAAATCTGCTGAGTAGTTGTCGATATACTCGGAGGAACGCTTGATATTTGCCGGACTATCATAATCCGTCCCGTTCTGCATTTGCAGGTATACGCCACCTGCTTCACTGGTAGGGAAGACAACAACCTCGTGCCCAAGGGGCACAAGGTTATTTGCAAACAACAGCTGCCATAGGCCATACACGTTGGTTCCGGGGAAATCCTGCCGCAGCGTGCCGAGCTCATTCTCATCAATGTAGATAGGCGGACGGCCCTCTGGGCCGGCATGCTCAATGACCGTGAATACCTCAGCATCACGGCCAGTTGCCAAAGCATCGGTACCGATAGCGTCACGGAAGATGATGACTTCTTCACCACCTATCGTAATCGGTATCCCAAGCTGAAGTTCTGCCATTACAACGCCCCTTGCACCAAAGTTGGGGTTACGACCAGAACCAGTTCACGGCGCTCCAGGGAGTTGTTGATGCCTTGAGTGAGCGGGTTGAGAATCGCTTTCGTCACCAAGTTCTGCCAAGGCAATTGGCGCAAGGCTTCGTTCATACGCTTTGTGATCAAACCACCAAGGTGCACTGACTGGCCCGAAGAAGTAATCAACTGGGTGCTGAACTCTTTGAGATTGACCCGAGGTGTATTGAACGAATACTCACCGATGTTGATTGTGTCCGGGTCATTCAAGTTGGAAATTACAGGCCACACATCAACTAGCAATTGGTCATTGTCAAGAACCCGGACAGTAACGCTCAGCGTCACACCCACTTTAAGACGGCCCAGCTTGGGAGTCACTGTGACGTTGCCGCTTTCATCCTGCGACTGCTCAACATCAACAATGTAAGTCAGCTCCTCACCGGCGTAGATTTGTGCAGGGACACCATTTCGAACAGTAATGTTGGGTTGATCTTTCAGTTCAACACGGCCGTATTGCTCGAGGAACTTAACCAGAGCCGATGCCGTAACCTTTGAGGAGGTGTAGGTTCCTTGGACGTTCCAGAAAGGATCATCGCTCTTAGGAGACGTGTTGAAGAAATTCAGGCCGAGGGGATTCCCGCTAACCGTCGAATTGACCAACAAATTCCAGTCGATGCCCTTTTGCTTGCCATCCGTCAGGAGTACGTCATAAGCCTCAACCTGAACGTTCACGACCTTCGTGGACTCTTCGATCGCACGCTTGAAGTATCCATCAAGAACTTTCATTTTCGAAGGCTTGCCGCCGGCAGTAACAATGCCTACAGACCGGATACCCTCAATGTACGCAGGTGTCTCATCAGCGGTGCCCAAGCCGCCAATCATAGCTGGCATTTGAACGTCGAAATTCAAGCCTGAATTTTGTTGGTTCGAAGGGCCAGTGGGTGAGCTGCTGCCGCGGCTGCCAGATCCAACGGTAGTACTGTCTGCAATACCCGTTGGGCGCGCAGAGCCGCTTTTATCCGAGGCTGCACCAATGATCTTTCTGGCGCCGTCCATGATTTTGGTCCACTCGTCCTCAGACAGAGTGAAGCCGATGATGTTTCCAGTCGACGTACCGGTTTCCTTGGTGTTGTCTTCGCTGTCGCCTGCTTTGGCACCACGAGTTTGGGTTGACGCAATTACGTTGTTCACGTTGCGGGTCGAGGCAAAAGCAGCCAGGTTCCATTCACGCGTAGAGTAATTGCTAACAAAAACCCGGTTGCCTTCGATTTTGATGTCGAGATCACGAGTTCCTTCAATGTACTCAATAAAATCCGACAGCTGCATGCCGTTAGCAGCAACATCGATCGTGTCATTCAGGTCGACCTTGCCGCGCGGTATAATCGAATATCCCGGAAGTGTTTCACCCAGGACGGTGCGCAATGGAACGCCCTTCTGGCTCAGGAAAACAGGCTTACGCTTGGCGGCATCCTCTGTGCGGATCTCACGCACATAGGTATTGCCCCGAAGGGCCTGCATTTTCTCTTTAGCATCGGGCCGAAGCGCGCTGTACTGGCTTTCGGGCGAAAATTCGAATTGGCTCTGGCACCCGAGCAACCCGGAGGCCAGTGTCAGTGCAAGTACAATATGCTTGAGCTTCATTAGCTGGCCTTACGTTACGGGCGATCGGTGAGCAGGATCATTGGAGAAGGGTTGCCACCGGCATCCTTCAAATCCCAGAAATATTGGTATCGAACCTTTGCATCACGCACCGAGGCAGTAAGGCTTCGAAGTGCGACGTCCCGGGGATCAGTGGAAACGAATTCATAGGTCCGAATTTCAAGCTCAGGCTTACGGCTGAAGTCAGTCCTCACGCGCCATCCATTCGGCATGATGCCGGTGACGATTTCCTTGATCGTTGCTGCCTGGTACTCAGCGGTAACCGTTTCGTTCATCACTACAGTTGGATCGATTCGTTCCAGGATCACGCGTTTATGCGCTGAGGACTCAATCACCTCTGCGTTGTTTTCAGCCAGCATGAGCAGCTGGTCGCTATGGGCCTTGATATTGGCCACTGCTGCCACTTGCTCATACTTCACACGCTCTGCTTGTTGCTGAGCTTTTCGATTGAGTTCCAGCGCCTGCTGAATCTCTACCTGCTGCGCAAGCAGATCCGAACGGCGCTTAGCCGCCGTTGCTTCGGCGGTTGCTTTAGCCGCCTCCAACTGGCGCTCAGTTTCCTTCCGCGCATTCATCAGAGACTGCTTGTTTGTTTCCAGGTCGGCCAGGGTTTGCCGGTACTTGCGCTCCGTTTCAGTTTCCTGAACGGAGATCACTGGATCATCAACAGACAGATCTAGTTGCAGACCTTTTGAGGGCTTCGTCTGCTGATAGTCGACGGGCTGGTTAATGTTTTGCGCGCGACCGGCCTCATAGGACCGATCGAACGGGGACAAGGCTTCATTGCGGGCGAGAGCGCTGTCGGTGAACGCGCTATTCGCTGCATAAGCCGCTTGGCAGCCGATCATCAGTGCCAGGATGGACAGGGCATGCTTCACAAACAAAATCCTTTGGAGGTGACTGTTACCGTAATAGTGGAAAGCCAGTGCTCCAAAAACGCGGTTTTGGTTGGAACTTTTTGAAAAAAACCGGCACCCTTTTTGGGTCCCCGCTTTTGGTATGTCAAAAATGAGCTCTTCAGCAGCATCGAGCACTAAGTCCGCGATGTTCCCAATGATCGTCATGTTGGCTTTGGTGATCGGCGGATACGCGGCCTACCTCGTCGAAATCGGCGAGGAACTGAATTACCAGGCCAGCGCACTTGCGCCCGCCTGGTACATGTTCAAGCCACGCTTGGTTACGCAGGTAATTTCAGATGGTGGGTATTTGGGTACCCTTGCTGCTGTAGGTATGAATATTGTTCACGCCTTGTTGTTCTCAGCGGTTGCTTACTCCCTTGTGACCATAGGTTTTGCGAAAATTTATGCTCCACGCAATGGAGAGGCGCGATCTGAGGAAGTCGAAGAGGCAGATCCTGCGGTGAGCGGTATCTATCCTTGTGACATCCCTGGTTCCACGATGATGGTCATGATCCCGGATAGCCGGGATGGCAGCACTGGGGCAGTTATTCCTGGCGTAAAGGATTCGAACCCGTTTGAACAATACTATTTGAGATGCGATCGAGCACCGGTTGCCACCGCAAGGCCGCCGGAGACTCCGATTGAAAAGCTGCAGGTGGCCGTTCTTGAGTTGCTCAAAGCTCATCCGGATGTTCCAGCCAGCGTAGGGCATCACCATGCGGATGCATCTCTCGCGGATCACTCAATAGCAATTTCCAAATCCGTTGCGGATTACATGCGCGCTAAAGGGTGGGAGGAGCCTCTCGCTCGCGTCGCGGGCCTATCTCATGACATCGACAAGCTCCTTGCTTATCAGCAAAAAGGCCCCGGAGAATGGGTTAAACGAAAGGAAGCGACTCACCACAATACCTTCAGCGCATATTTAGTCCGGCAGCAACCCGAGTTCAATTTGCTTCCCCCGGAGGACCGTTTCACCCTCACGATGGCTCTGCGTTACTACCACCACCCTACGCAGCTGCCGACAAATGCGGGAGACCGCGTGGAACGGCTCATTACTGCTATCCGGCATGCCGACGGAAAAATTATTCAGTCGGAGAAAGCGGCAGGTATCGCAACAGCTCAGGCCGCATCAAATTCAGTCTCACTGGTTGCATCTGCTATAGAGAAATTTTTGAGCGTGGCAGATATCAATGCTTACCGAGGCGGACAAGATGCCGGCTGGACTAAGGATGCTTTTGAGTACGTGATCATCCCCATGTCACGCTTGATCGAATCCCTTGATGAGTTTTTACCCAACGAGCTCGCTCGGCAGATGCAGTTAGGAGTGGATTCTCGAAGCTTCAGCCACCCGTCGATTTCACTGATCAAGAATGCACTGGATTCGCTCGGCATTCTAATGTGGAAGGTCAAGGACAAGGAGAGTTCTACGGCAATGTACGACGTAAGGGTGGGTGTGAAGACCTGGAAGGCCTGCGTGCTACTCGACAAGGATAAAATCTCGGAATTGCTCCCTACTACAGTGCCTAAATGGGGCACCACTAAGTTTGGAAACGTTAAAGTGCTGCGTCCAACAAGCGACAAAAACGAGGACGATGTCGAAGAGCAGGATGCAGACGCAACCAGCTAAAAGATTCTGCATGCGGAAACTTTCCCCCGGGGCAATCCCGGGGAAAGTGATCTCAAGGGGTGCTCAATATCCGCAAGGCAGCCTCCGTACGCACAACCCTTTCAGCACGATCTATCTCACCCATTTGATTCCAGCAGTGGTAGGCCTCTTCGTATTTTGCTTGTCGCTCTGATATCCGGCACAGGGTCGTCTGATACTCCTGCCCCGATAAGTAATCTTTCGCGAACTGCTTCAACGAATCGTCTCGACCGGTCTCCCAGAGGAGCATGACTACGGTATCGATCGCATGCTTGCTGTTTTCCCTGCTGATCCCGAAGTATTTCATTCTGAGTTGGCCCGAATCGTTGCGGCTCACGTATTGTGCAAGCATACGCTCAGCGTGCGGGTACTTTCCCATGTGAACAGCCTGATCCGCGCCCGCGAGTTGGCTCTTATCCTGCAGATCAGATAGAGAGGGTGCGAAAAAAGGCTTCTCGCCCTGGGCGCAACCAGACAGGACAAGAACAGCCATAGCGAAAGTAGATAAGCGCTTGTTCATCGCAATCACCGGAAATGGTTCACGAGCGAATATGGGCCCCCGGTACCGAACAAAAGGTTCTCACGCGGCAGGAGAGATTTCAGCAACGTCGGACGAACACCAAACAGCTTGGTAATTTCTTGATACGACGCATCAGGGGTCTTGAGAAGGAAAAATGTTGCAAAGTTCTTCAGCAGATCCTTGGTGACCTGGTCAGGTTGCTGAACACCACACCACACGCCAACGCCGTATCCTCGACCTTCAGTACCAATTCGGTTGAATGGGCTAATTGGAGAGACGGAGATTTCTTTGATGTGTTTACCCTCGTCCGCAATGAGGATGTGAGCTGGATATTTAGGGTTAAACGCGTTGTTGCGCTTGGTCTCCATCACCCCCATTGCGAAGACCTGGCTTGCGATGATCCGCATGATCACTTGCTGGTGAGCAGGGCTCAGAGCGGTTAGATCATAGCGGTTGATTTTGCCCTGCTTAGGCTTAGACGGATTGCCGGTAAACAGCCTGCTATCAACCATCCCTTGAATGATTGCTTTGAGACTGTATAGGGTTTCCTTGGACCAATGCTCCCAGTCGCTTCGTGCTCCATTTCGGTTTGTGAGAGCATCGAAATTGATCAGCTTAGAAGCATGCCCCTTAAGCGTGTCCTCAAGAGTCGCTCGGATTTCCTGAACCCGCTCCTCGATTGCTGAGTTAGGTTCCTCATCAATCTTCATCTTCCGGATGTCTTTCTCAGCCTGGTTCTTGGCCTGTCCAAACGCCTTGAAGATGTCTGCGACGGTGGTGGTGTCCATTCCCCCAGTCAGCGCGTTGAAGATCAAGTCGATCTCACCAAGCACGTCGATCAGGGTTGGGGATGGCCGCGCCCAAGTTTCGGGGGCATCGTGATCGATTCCGGACTTCGTGTAGACCGTCTTTAGAATCTCGATAAGGTAATTCAGCTGCTTCGGGCCCGACTGTGGGTTGAAGACCTTGACCAGCTCTTTGACGTACTCAATGGTACGTACAACTCCCCCACCCTCCTCTGTCCGCGGAACCTGCAGTGGATTGAGCGAGCAGCCGTCTTGGTAATAGTTGAACTTGATCTCATTGAAATCTTCGGGGTGGAGCATGTGCCCCAGGCCCGTAGCCTCAAAGTTCGAATGCGCAAAGTCACCCTTGATGTCGATTACATGAAGGGTCGTACCCCGCACGTACACATTCGCCGCCATGTGATGAATCGTATGCGTCTTACCGGCACCCGACCCCCCAAGGAAAATGATATTGAAATTGGTGACCGACGGGTAGGACCATATTTTTGGCTCGCCAGTCTTTGCGTCCACACCGATATGGATGTCTACAAAATGGTCCAATCCACTCCCGCGAGATACGCCTTGTGCTAACGCTGAAGGTGCGTGTGCTGAAGCTTGATGCATTTGATTTTCTCTAGGAATTTGAGGTCAGCGGCGATGCGCTGAGGAATTGAATCGCCCTGAAACCGGACGTAGGGAAACTTGCAGGTGGTGCACTTCAGCTCTTCGTTGCGCAATTTGGCCGAATTGCCTGGTGTGTCGGCAATCACATCGATTGACTCGTCATCCCCGCATTCACACTCAACCAGGATGCCGCTCTTGCTCAATCGAACCGCTCGATCATCAAACTCACCCCGGACTTTGGCCAATGGCTCAACGTCCTGATCAAAGCCACCTACAAGGCCGATGAAAATGTCGCTCCAAGTCTCGTCATGTGGTTTCTGTATTTCGACGCCATCAACCTTGGCCTTAACGCCATGTAGGATGTGAGCTAACTCATGGGGAATAACTTCTTTGATCATCACCCCGAAGTCCTGCATCAGGAATAAAGCCTGAAGATTGAGTTTCACGATGCCGTGGGGCTGCCCCCGTATCAGCATGACGTCTAGGTTCGATGAGGAGTGGTCGCTCAATGAGTAGTCGAACCGGAGATCGATCCACACGTCCTCTCCAGGAAAGCCCACCTTTTGCAAAAGCCGGCTGACCTCTTTGGCCGCATGTATCTCACGGGCGTACTCAGCGTTGTGCTGGTAAATCAGTGGGAATTTCAGATTCTCGTTCATACCCCAATAGTGGGCCTGGACTGCCCCATTTCGGAGAAGTCACCGGCGTGAGGGGTGAAGCAAGTTGTAAATTTTGTCCCACTCAGTGAAGTCACCGGCGTTACCGGCTTTCACGAATCGATCCATGGCATCGAGTGGACCATTCTGAATTTCCTCGATCGTAGCGAGGTCTTTTCGTGGCCATCTATTCTTACCGACTGCGAAGACAGCCCTCTTAGCCTTCTCAAGGTCGAGCTCGGCTAGGGCGCCGTCACTGATGGGAATGGGGTGCATAGGAGCCTCTGAGGGGCGCTCAGGCAGCTCTGGCCCCATATTGGCCTGGAACGTGGCGACAATGGTGGTGTGGCATGATGGGGCGGCCTTCAAACGAGGCTTCATATGGGCTAGAAGAGCGATATCGCTCAAAGATGGATACAGAAGCTTAGCCAGCCCGAGACAGTGCAACTGAAGATGGAAAATATCGGCATCAGCAAGGCCTACCAAAATTGATCTAGCACTACCATCCGAGTCATTTTCGAATGCTCGTATGCTCAGTGGGAATTCGAGGTCTGACTCAAAGCCGGACAGCTGTTTTTTGGGGGCATCTGGCCGAATGATCTCATAGGAGAAATTGGGAGTGTCGCCGGCTAACCATGCATAGAGTCCTCTAACCCCACCCATGTCGAGGGTTAGGGAAATCTTCTGCCCATCCTCTTGCAAAAGAAACCTGCCCTTAACCTTCCGACTAAACACAAGCTTCAACCCAACGTGAACCTTGATGGCACGGGCTCCCTCGAAGTCGTTCCTCAGGTACAGAGCAACTCCAAGCCCCGCGTTACTGAAAACCTGGTGGGTACTCAGGTGCTTCCCTGTCCTGGGCTTTGCAGGGTTAACAGGATTAAAACTCCAACCCCCTTCATCCATAGAGCCCTTCAGATAGGTTCGATGGACTGTCTCGAAGTCAATCAACAAGGCTTTCTCCTTGCGAAGCGGCGCTTGTGGAACCAAAGAAGCCCAAGCGCTCCAAACAGCCAAACAGAGTGTGCTGCAGCGCAGAGGATGTAGAAGGATCTCAGGATAACGGTATGAGCACGGACGCCATAGCGGCTGTCACCTATTACCCAGAAGTGGCCACCCTTCTTGTACACCAGTACCGCCATCGTCCCATTAGTCACAAGATCATTGTCGGAGCCAAAAGTGGTACCCAGTTCCGCTATGGGTTCTGACTTCAGCATCTCGATCCGCGCCCTGACTTGATCCCGAATATAAGGATTGAATGCTGAGGGCTCAAAGGTATCGCCTTGCCAGCATACGAGATTGCTTTCCGCACAGACCCTATCCATCTCTGAGGGGGCCGCTACAGCAGCAACATTGCCCCAGGCAATGCTGAAGTTCCAGCCTGGCAGGATCGTCTGAACAAGCAGCAGATGGAACAAAAGCGTTGTGGCCACCACGGTGCACTGAGCGCTGAAAATCATAATCCGATCAAGCGTGCGCCACGGCCTCACAACCAAAGTAATGCCAACCCCAATTAGTGAGACTGCAGCTAGGACAAGATTGAGAAACTGAGGGTTTACTGACGGTCCGAAAATCAGATGTGCCAGCGTGTAGTTTTCACCCTGATGCCATAAAAGCAAGACGACAAAAAGCGCACCGAGTCCGCTTTTGGCGTTCAGTGTCCGACGAAAAATCATGGTTATCGATAGAGCAAAGGATAGGTAAATCAAGAGGTGGGAATAATCGACAATCAAGTCGAAAATGTTGCTAGTGACCCAGTCACGGATGTAACCGTATGAGAGGGAGAAATGGTCGAGATCAATGCCGCGGTCAGAGGCATCCTCAGTCCACATGATCTTGAAAAACTCTCTATTAGACATCGGCAAGCGGCTTCTGAGTATGAACGGTCACCTATGCTGACGGTGAGGTCCGAAGATCGCTAGTCAAAATGGGGTAGGTAAAATTTAAAAGGCGAAAGGGCCGATTACTCGGCCCTCGGTGCGTGTCCAGGTACACGCACGCCGGATGAGGTTGCGCCAGCGCCAGCAAGCGAGGAATTAGCCTCACTTACTGAAATACTGGCACATCGAACCGCCTAGTTTCGGCGGCAGGGTCTCGTTCTCGACGTTGCCCATGAATGAGTTACAGAAGCTGATGTCCGCAAAAAGTACCAACACGTGATACCCAGCGTTTGCCATCTCATCTTCTTGGCTGAAGGCATAGTACCCAGTTCCTGGATGGTACCCGTGCAGCTCAACATTCCATTTCTCCATGGTATCGCGAACGAATTCAAGCGGCATCGAATCTGGAAAGCGAAGCTTTGGGGCGTCCTGGCGGGCAATTATGCACTCAGCGCCGTTGCGGAAATGGCTTTCAAACGAGAAGCCTGGGTCTGCAAGCGTCTGGGTCGTACTGCTGCTCGTGAAACTGATCATGTGACACCTCAAATCTGATGGTCGGGGCGGACGCCACCTCCAAACGCCCTTTCACAAAGGTGCTTGGAGGTGACGCCCGCCCCTTCCGTCAGTCGAAAGAAGCGGGTCACCAATCAGTTAGAACAGCGCAGCCACGGCAGCCTCAAGAAAGCTCAAGGCCATCTGAAACAAACCGTAAACAACGCCCCCGATAGCCATGTACCAACCGAGTGCACGAGCCGTACGGCTCGATGCGTCAGCGTCCTGGTACATCAGAAAAAACTCATGATCACCGAGGTTGGCAGGGCCAACGAACAGCTGGAGTTCAGTCTCTTGGTTTTTTGGGATACCCAAAGCCTTTTTCGCGTCATAGTTCAACGCGATAGAGTCTTTGGTCAGCTGCTTTTCACCAGCAACAGTTGGTACGCCTTGGGCACGGATCATCAAGAACTTACCGTTCTCAGCGTTGTAGATCTTAATCAGACCTTTACGGCTGACTAAGCCAGTACGCCCTTTCCCAGTGCTGCTACCAATGTGCATGTTTGAGAGCCGAGCAATGTTCAGCTCCGCATCCGCTCCACGTAGTGAGAAGCAATGTGTGACCGCAAAGTTCTTAACCGGCTTACGAGCAGCGAAGTGCGTCTGGAGTGGTCGTGGGTCAAAGACCTTCATAACCAACCAGAGGAACTTAGCAGCCTTGAGCACAGCAACGTCGAACAGTGGGACCAGCTTTGCTTTGATATTTGCTTTCATGCTTTTCTCCAACTGAGGGCCGGACCTCAGCTCGCACACCTTTTGGTGGCTAATAAATTATGGAGAGGACGCCGGCAGCGCCCCTCGAACATCAGTTAGTCAAACTCGTAAGAGAAGTCGTCAGACTCGAAAGCATCCATAAGAGCTTTAGATATTGGTTTTCTTCTCCCGCCTTTACTCGCAATGACTTCATCTGCTTCGTCGTCAAACTCAGCGAGATCTGCATTGAGCTCAGTCTCAGGTACGAATTCATCATCGACCTGTGCAGGCTCAAGCACGTCATCTACTACCGGCTCGCAACTGACCTCAACAGTCACGGGAGCAGACACCACAAGTGGTTCGGCAACCTTGACAGGTTTAGGAACAGCTTCGATAGGAGGTAGACCCTTGGCAGCTCGTTGCTTGGCACGCATGTCACGCATCTGGTCCCGCTTTGTAAGAGACCGAATGGTCTCGCCCGTGCGGGTGTTGTCGATGAAGTCGTGCTGCGCAAGAACATTTAGGAATGCTTTTAGGCAGAATTGGTGGTCCTCGTCGGCATCCATCAATCGCAATCGAACCTCGAGAACTGTGATTGCGTTGATGACCAACCAGGAACAAGGATCATGGAACAGCGGCTCGATAGCAGACCTCGCGGAGGTCAACACAAGCTGCTTATTCAGATCCCGGAAAAGGCTGCCCTTCTCCCCATAACGTTTGGCGCCTTTGAATGGCTTACCAACTCGCCGGTATTGAAACCCGAACGTGTCGTTTAGCCACTGCCCATTCTTCACGAGAGGTTCAAGCCCTAGAGCCTTTTCCAATCGTTCAATCGTAGCGTTGTCAGATCGAGTATCAGATGTGGCCATAGCTTCAGCCACGTTTTCCTTCTCAACCTGCACAGCACCGGGCAGATACCCAGAGGTCGACCACAGAGCCTTCCGATCAAAAACCAGCCGGGTGGCGGTAGCTTTTCGGTCGGACTGTTTTCTAACGGATGGTGTGCGAATTACTTCGCCGAACAGATCAGTTTGCATAGCGCGCTCCAATTTGGGCGCACCACTCCCCTAACGGGTGTGGTGGCCCGTCAGGGGTGGGAAGTTTCGAAATTTAGAAGTAGAAAGCGAGCGAACCGGTAGGTCCGGTTTGCTGGGCGGAGACGCTTGATTCAATGGCCGGGACCATATCTTCTTGCTTCACATCAGCAGCTTGTGCAGCTACGGCCGGAGCCGCAGCTTCTTCAACAAGAGCAGCCACAGAAGTGACTTCAGTTGTTGTTGAGGCGACCGCGGGGGCGGTCGCTACGCTTTGCTGTTGAGCTACATCGCCCTGGACAGGAGCGGTTGCAGCGTTGCCCTGAGGAGCCGAGGCACCTAACAAGGTTTGCTGCGCTGTACTCACAACAGAGATCAGTGGCAAGCCCTTGCTAAGGTGATCAACGACTTTCCGTTGGTCACGCAATGCAAGCAGGCACTGTTCAAAGTTGGTGAACTCAGGAGCGCTCATGAACCCAGACTCAGGCAGCTTTTCCAACTCGGCCGAAAGGGCGTCATGGAGCGGCTTGATTAGCGGGTGAATGAAAGCCAGTGGAACCAGCTTTTCAGTCATCGCTTTTGCACGACGAATCGTGCGAGGGTTCAATTTGATCTCGCCAGTGCTAGTGGTCCGATCCTTACTGTCTACAAGCTTCCAAATTGCATACGCTTCAGCACAAACATGCTGAACGCAGGCACCCATCACCCCTTCACGAAGTGCCACAACGCTGTCGCGCTGAGCCTTGTAAAGCTTTGCATTAAAATTCGCATCGTCCAGTTGGATAATGTGAACGCTATACGCAAAGGTGAGGTTCTTAGCTACTTCTTCCCACGTTGGTTGACGCTTAACCAGTGCTGCCATCAGTTTCGAGACAGTGAGTTGATCTGCGCCACCTTTGATTGCTTTGGCACCCAGTTCGAGCAAGTGCTTTTGGCACATGTCGGTATAGCGTGCTTCATCAGTTGCCAACAGCTCATCCCACTTAACTTCCAGCGCATCAAGCTCTTCTGCCTTCTCAACTGCCGAAGCGATGGTGTTAATACCGCCGAGGTCAGTTTTGATGGATCCAAGTTTGTCCAGCACTTCTTCCGCTACTTCGCGGATACGGTGGTATGGGCGCAGAAAGTCTTTCGGGAAGATTTTCTCACAGAGCAGTTTACGTGCTTCCTTCGGCAGCTCCCCAACAACAACATCGATGTCTTTCATGTCGATCTGACGATCTTCAGAAATGCATTTAATTTGATGATTGAGTACAGCAACTTCCGTTTCAGCAGTTTGAGCAACAATTTGAACAGAGCTATTTACGTTTGCATTAGTCATGTTGTTTCTCTCGCACCCGCCGGACCACGGGGCAAATTTAATTAACACCCGGGGCCGGAGCCGGGTGTGATTCGAGCAATGAACTCGAGCAAACACCCGGCGTAAGCCGGAGGTTTGATCCAGCTCACTAGGAGGAGAAGAGGCCCGATATCGGGCCTCTCTGACTTATTGGCCGAAGCCGAACTCATCAGGTTTTACGGTATGACTGAAGCGAACCTGTGCGTTTAGTCCGATTGAAAACCAATCTGTAAGGAGAGGAAATCGCTCAAACTCTGCTGGCATCAGCGCCCCCGGAGAGGCATTGAATCCGGCATTACACGCAGCAGAAATGGCAGCCTTTTCATCAGGCAATCCATTGGCAGAAGCTGTGTTCGTTAATGCGCTTATAGCGGTGTCTACTAGGTTCATGATGAATCTCACTCCCGCCGTGTCGGGGTATTTGGATAAAAAACACCTGGTCACGGGGCCAGGTGGTATCGAGATCGATGTCTCGAAAATCACCCAGCGAGGTCAACCATAAGGCCGACCTGGTTGAGATAAGGCTCTAAAGAGCCTTCAGCTTCACTTCGCAGATTTCTCAGCGAGGCGCTTGGCTGCTTCTTCCTTTTGATCGCGCTCACAAGCGGCTTTCCACCCAGCATTCCAGCCTTTCAGCAGAACAGGAGTGGCTTTGATCACGTCCGGCACACCCCATGGATAACCATGGAAACCAGCTGAGTAACCGTGACCCTCTACTGTTTCAAGAGAGATTTCATCGGGCTCTAAAACGTGATCATTGAACGCCGAAATTGCTACTTCGACGTAGTCGTAGTTGATTAGACCGGACATAACTTCCTCGCACCCTAGCTGGGGCATTTATGAAAAACGCCCGGGGCTACCCGGGCGTTCTGAGGCAAGACCTCGGAATACCCTGGTGGGTACAGTGATTGTTACATCAACAGTTTTCTGGCTTCAGCCAGTAGAACAGGTGTTACCTCAACACTCGAAGCTGCTACTGCAAATGGAATACGAGCCTCAGTAAGCCAGTCCGTACGGACCTTTTCACCAATGACCAGATACACCACACGAACACCACTGCTTTCGCAGAAGCGAGTCATTTCAACAGCCTTGGCAACATTGCCGGGGGCACCATCCGTGAGGACAAACATCACCTTACGGTTGGCTTCGTGGCACACCAGTCGACGCCCTGCATGGAATACAGCTTCTCCAATAGGGGTGTGACCGCCGCCCGCCACTTTCCGGAGGCCGCCAATGCGGTTGATTGCAGTTTTTGAGGAATCGCCGAAGCTGCGAGCCATAGAAATCAGCTCGCCGCCTTTAGGTGCGAAACCAAGGATCTCGCGAGGGCAACCGATCTGGTCAAAAACCTTCTCAAGGAGCATCACGGACTCAAGGATCGAACGAAGAGTGCTTGGAGCCATAGCGGCTTCAAACTGGTTCATCTCACCTTTGGCGAAATCTATGTCGGCCTCATCCTGAGTAGAGCTGGATAGGTCGACAACAATCGAGATTGCGGTAGTCGGACGTTGAGCTTCCTCACTCTGAGTGAAAACGCGAACATCGCCCAGGCCTACACGGTAGAGATGGTTCTGCCCCAGCTGACCGCGAGTAGTCGTAAACGACTCTGCTTCCTGCTGTTGCATCAATAAGCCTTTCAGCTTACTAGCCAGCACTTGAGACCTACGCCCCAAACGCTTTTCCATGTCGCGGGCCTCAGAAATGTCTTCGGGGCATACAGTCATCCCGTCGACCTTCTCCTTGTTGCCAGCGCCTCCACCGAAGCCCTTACCTGCTTTACCTGGTGCTTGATCCAGTTTGCCGTCAATGACGCAATCAGGAGCCAGCGATTGGCCTTTGTAGTCAGGGTTGGTACCGCTTTGTACAGACTTGGAGACAGATTTGACGGCGTCACCGTCGTCAAATACTTCTTTGTCGCCGAGGCCAGTGGTATTGAGAATCTCGTCAACGATTGATTTCAGTGAGCGACCATCAGCCGCCTCTGAACCATCGGTTTGACCAGCTTTACCATCAGTTGTACCAGCCTGTGCACTAGCTTCACCATCAGGGCCAGTAGCGCCGTCACCTGGGGACTGCACATCACCATTGCCGTTCTCGCTGTCAGCACCATCACCGTCCTGAGACTGTTTTTGGTCCTGGCCGCGGTCGCTGCCTGGTTCAGATGGATCCTGAGGTTTCGAGTCGCCAGTGGTACCTTCAGTGTCACCGTCCTGTTTGGGCTCCACATTCGAACCTGAATCGTCAGCAGGGGATGATTGCTCACCGCCCTTGGTCTCATCAGGTTGACCCTCTTCCTTCTTCTCTTCTTCTTCACCAAGCGCTTTCAGCATCGCGATGATCCGCAGCGTCAAGCTGCCGGCATCTTGAGTCGATTGCACATTTGGGAATTCGTTGATCAGAACTTCATTGAGATTGCCACGAACGTGATCTGCATGAGCACCGAAGTGCTTATTGAAGTTAGCCTCGATTACCGCGAACGGATCACGATACTCACTCCACCGACCTATACGCAGGTAGCACAGTGAATAGCAGGCAACAGCTTCAGCGACAGAATTGCTTCCGTCACGGAATCGCTTGCGATCGAACAGGATGCTCGCCTTACGCCGAAAATAAATCTCGGCTTCTCGGGTCGCTTGCGCTTGCTTGTACTCCATGTAGACATCGTCCAACGCATTGAGCAGGAAGCGGGCGAAATCGCCATGCTTCGCGGCAAACGCCTGGAAGAAAACCACATCAGAGAATTGAATGTGCCCAACCTCGTGGAAGCCAAAGGCTTTCGTGAGGTCAAGGTCATCTTTAGTCAGGTTCAAAGGCAGGCTTGGAAGGTAGACACGTCGACCATCCGTACGGGGTTGCTCATCCTTACCAAAGACGAACTCGATCCCCGAGTTTGAAGCCAAGACCCGAAAGAACGAGATCCAGCCTTGAGTGATAGCATTTTTGCTGAAGTTCATCATTGCAGACATGGTCATTCTCCGATTCGAATTGCTTTAGCTTTCTGATCGTGCGTCACAGCGTTGCCTCGAAGCTTCGCGAGCGAAACCGTGGGGACGCGGTGTTGCGTGTGAATGACTAGATCGGCGTGATGAGAAGCCAGCTTCCGATAGGCCAGAGCCATGCGGCGGTGGTAACGGATCATCACGAATTTGGAAACAGCCTGCGCTACGGATTTGAACAGTTTCATGGTATTGCCTCGCACCCGCCGGACCTCGGGGCATAAAAGATCTACACCCGGGGCCGGAGCCGGGTGACGTTAAGTTCGAAGAACTCGACAAACACCCAGCCAGAGCTGGATTTTGTTCCAACTCTCAGAGCAAGAGGCCGCCCCTTAGGGCAGCCCGTAAAACTGTTAAACCTTACCCAACAGCAAATCAGCTTCCAGCTTGTGACGGAGAGCCTGGTGGCTCACGTAGTCAATCCGCTGGTGCTCAACTGCCGCAAGTGCCAGACGTTCAGCCAAACGGCTAAAACGGGCGGCCTGCGCTTCGTGATAGGTTCGCAGAACGATGCCGATCCAGAACAAGTCCAGAGCAGCGTCTACGCGAATGATTGCTTTCATCAATGCTTTCATGTTGTGAGCCTCTTACCTGCCGTGCACAGGAACTAATTTGGTTTCAACCCAGGCACGGTGCCGGGTCGTGTGAGCTCAGTGAACTCGAACAAAAACCCGGCGTGAGCTGGGTTTTTGGGCCAACTCACTAAAGAGGTGCGGCACACTGAGGGCCGCATTGTTAACAATAGAAATCTACTGCACTGAAGACTTGCGTCGCCCGTACAGGAATCGTTTGGTCTAGCTTGAGAACACTGCTGAGCACTTCAGGATGATCCTGATACCACTGAAGATGTTTCACATCAGCGGCAATGAAAGGATTCGATTCGAGAAACCGCCAATTGTGATCAGATGTAAGCTCGATCACCGCGCCCGCCCTGATGGCCCCTTGCAGAAATGCTCGGACATACACATCAAGAATGGTTTCGCGTGTGCGTAGATGTAACAACCCACGCCCATCAGGGAGCAGGTAATTGTCATCCAGCATTCCGCGGCTCTCGCACAACTCCTTCGCCTTCGTGGTCATGATTTCCCATAACCGTTCAGGCACAAATCCAAACCTGATGATTTGAGCACCAAGGCGCAACTCAACAAATTTGTCATCGTCATAGCTCTGTAGCTGGACATCAGCATGTGACAAGACCTCATGAACAGCCCTCAACCTGGCAAGCCCGGCAGCGAACTGATCTTTGGTCATAGTCTTCACACGTGCGTAAAAGCCTCTCAACACCAGAGGGAATTCCTCAAGGTGAAGATCTGCTGGCACCTGCAATTTGCTGGCAGTGAATGCAGTGTCGAGATAACCGTCAGCTCTCGCCTCAGAAACCATCTCACACATATATTCCCAAGCATCATGAGAGCTGCTTGCAGCTCCCTCCAAACGCTTAGTGATCTTAGGTTCGCCTTGAACCATTTGACCCTCGAACATGATGCTTTCGCGCGTCCCAGCCGGCAGAAAGCCGGCCAGGAAACTCCCCTTGGGGTTCACAACGTAAAACATAGTGAACTCCTTAGGTTAAGCGGCTGCTGCTTTTGAGGCAGCTACACTTTTGGTGATGAAAGCGTCCGCGATCGACGTAACCGAATAAGCATGCTCTTCCGGCAAAATCAGTTCACGGTTGAATGTCGACTTGAACAACTGAATAGCCAGCACTCGGTCGGTTTCTTCAAGGTTGGTGTAGATCGAATCCACGAAGGATTCATCAGCATCGCTGTACATCATCCACTTGTAAGCCCAACGCTGGATCTCGCGGAACGAGATGTTGTCGCAGGCTTCTTCCATGGCGAACGCTTTACGAAAACGGAAAGCGAACTCTACGAGTTGCTGGATGAACATGTCATCCATGCGGGTCAGTTTACGCTTGGCAGCATAGGCATCTGCAGCCCCTTTGAGGGCCTTCATTTCCTCTTCAGGTGTCATGAAGCCCACCTTGAAGCTGGTCATGCGACTACGAACAGCAGCGTTTTGAGCGTTGACACCGGCGAACCGGGCATCGCTCTGCTGCTTACCACCAGTGTTATCGGTCGCGAACAACCGGAACATAGGGTGCTTAACGATAGTCATCCCGCCATCCACGTTTAAAAGATCACGTGGGTTGAGCGTAGGATCAATACCGTGGTGTTTCAGGTTGATAACCCCGTCACCCTGAAGGATGTCGTTGATACCAACCAGAACACCGGGACGCAGTGTGCAGATCTCGTCGATCAGGCATGTCAAACCGGTGCGATACGCATAGCTCAAGACACCATCGAACTCTTCAACGTCACCTCCCTTGATGGTTTTGCAACCGAGCAAGTGAGTGTCGTCGATGCCATTGCTGCCAGTGATGTTGATCATCGGCTTGTTCAGGCGATTGTGCATCTGTGTAACCAGGGAGGATTTACCGGTCCCTTTGTCACCTTCCAGCATAAAGCTAGTGTCACCACCCTTCATGCTCAACAGAATCCGGCGAACCAGGCTCTTGTTGAAAACATGAGCATCATTACGTTTTGGCACCAGAGGATGGTCACCAACGAAGACAGGCAATTCCCCTACCCCCTTGAGTTCCTCCGAAAAGCCAAAAAGCTCGTGAGCCATGACCATTTCAACCTGCTGATAAGCCAGGGATTCACGGTGCATCGCTTCGATATCAGCAACAGTGCGAGCAGCTACGGTGTTGGTTACAGCGTTAGTTACGTTAGTCATTTTAAAAGCCTCTCACCCGCCGGACCACGGGGAATCTTTAGGTAACACCCGGGGCCGGAGCCGGGTGTGAATCGAGTAGTGAACTCGAGCAAACACCCAGCGTGAGCTGGAGGTTTGATCCAGATCACTAGGAGAAAGGACGCCCGGATAGGGCGTCCGAATTACAGAAGAATGAGATGAGTACCCACGCCCAGTTGGAACGGGCATGTGTAGTAGCCACCCTCGATCTCAGTGAGGTCGAAGGAGTGCAGTTCACCCATCCATTTCAGCTGAAGCGTTAGAACGTTTCCGTTCATGCTCAGCTGCGTACTGGTGTACATAACAACCTCGTCTAGGTACTGCTGAAACTCAACCTTCGAGATCCTGCAGCCCGTAGAAGCGCGGCGTACGTCCAGCAACGTTTCAGTAGCGATACCAGAGAACCCTGGTACCCATTCGGCAGATATAGACATTTTGGTTCCTCGCCGGCAGTCGCCGGGATTTAAAATCCAGGCGAAATGCCAACGAGCTAACCGTCTGAGATGAACTCAGACTGGTTGAGCAGACCAGATATAACTTGGTGGTAAATGACGAAGCTGAGCGGTCACCTCATCGTAAGACCCCTTTCGGTGATACTCACAATTCGAATTCCCATCCCATACTTTAACCAGCCACATATGTATTTCCCTTACCTACTAAATGCATGCGAAAGCACGCACGGTCGAATGTTTAAAACATCCGGCAAGGGCCGGATGATTTATCCAGCCCTAATGCAAGGGTTACCCCGCTACGCGAATTCCCAAAGGAATCGCATCCTCATCCCAGAAGTGATGAAGGACCATCCCAGCGCTTAATTGATCACGAGAAACGCCCAAGCGCGCAGCAAGTGCGACGTCAGACATTCCACTGACAGATAAACGGTTAGCTTCGGCCCAGAAGGCCCTCTCAGGCAGGTGCTGCACCTCCATCAGAGGTAGCGAAACTACAACTGAAGCATTGATGGATGGCGACACAGCCGGAGCGTCCTGCGACACCCCATGAGCAAAACCTTTCGCCCACTCAGCATGGTTGAAAGTATTTGTCTCGTAGGGGTTGCTGGTGAAGCCCTCTCTGAGCTTGGCAGCCTGACGGCCAGCCTCCCAAGGAGTGACTAGATCATTAGCGAGGGCGATAAACCAAACGAGGTCACCGCGAAAATTCCTGTTATTCATTGCAAAGCTCTCCTACCCGCTGCAGACGGGAGATTTATAAAAAACGCCCGTCTGCAGACCGGGCGTGGAATTGCCGACGCCCGGCAACAGCAAAGCTGTGCCGGACGTTTTCACGACCAGACAGCGTTAGCTGTTTAGGTACCCGTAGTGCTTCATTTCCATCTCTGCAGCTGCGACAGCTATCGAGAGAATCTCACCGGTGATCACGCTAGCGACTGAAAGCCACCAAGGTAGATGGATGCCGTTGAAAAACAGGATATAAAGCGTAAAACCAGTCACACCCCATTTGAAAACCTTAGCCAGCCATACCGACACGAATGTTGGTACAACTAGCCAGTGCCTCATAGGTCGCTCAGAAGTGATCGTCGATGCAAGAAGCACGAAAACCAGAACCAAGCGGTAGTGATGATAGATTTTGATCAGTGCTTTCATAGGGGCGAGGCCTTTCTGAAGTCCTGATAAACGAGTTTGTTGATTTTTGCAGTTTTGATAAAACATATAGTCACCATTATTATTAGATTTTGTTTTTATAGAGTGCTGCGCCCTCCCAAAACCTAACAACCCAAAGGGGATTGTTAGGGCCCCTGGGCGGTGAATCCTTGCAGCTCCCTCAGTTACGAGGGGGGTGTCTTAACGGAATGAACCTCTTTCCGTTTGCTTCGCAGTGATCGCAACGTAACCAAACTAAAAAAGCCATGATCAGTACCGCTATGATTGCTGTGAAAGACGACATGGTCAGTTCCTTAAAATAGTTAGTTAAAGTTTTCACTTAACCTTTCTTTTAAGGGCCATGACCTTTTCGTTTTTTGCCGCGTATGGATTTACGCTTACGCGCTCTCCGTTGCTGCAATTTCATTTTTCTGCTCTTTCCCTTTGAGGAAGTTGAAGACTTGGTCAACATTACTGCGACCATCAGTACCGAAATCAGAAAAACAATCTTCTGTTCCTTAACAGTCCACCCTTCAAACAAGGAGGCAGAGACAGTACCCATGATAGCTGACACAATCGCCAGCATCAGGTTTTTGATGTATGACATCAGTACCTCCAGTGACGCCGTCGCGCGTTAGTTGATAACACTCCCGAGGCGTCCCGCCGGAAGTATTTACTTCCGGCCCGAGGGCTGGATTTAGCCCATCGTCTGATGGAAAACTATTTAACCTGCTTTAGCTTCAAAGAAGTCCATAGCAAGTTGATTTCTTTGATGCTGACGTAAGGCAACGCGCCTCTCCAGTCTTTCACGCAATGTCGATCGAAGCGCTTCATACTGATGAGGACCTACCTTGCGAACCCAAGAACTAAGGTAATGCTGACCATTGAACTCCTTCCGAAGGTCGGATGATAAGAGCCTATGGGTCATAACCTGAGAGTTGGGACACCAAACCACGTTGATCCCTTCTGCACCGTCCGAGCTTTCGATCAGTTCAGTGTGTTGGGATATGTACATTTGCCGCTCCATTTGGCTCATCTTTTTGAGTGCCTCACAAAGGTGTTCTCCTTGAGCAAGATATGTGATCAAAACAAACTGACCAATCCTGCGGTTAGAGTCTTCCTCTTTGCGGCGTTTATCGACGGCACGTTGGGCGTACCGCTCCATACGAACTGACTCTTTCATTTTTGTCACTCCGAAGGGCAGCACTCCCCAGGGGGGCAGTATTGCCCCACTAGGTAGGAAATTTTAGACCAGGTCAGCAATTGTTAGGCCTCCCGGTATTCTGTAGCCACGCTTAGAACCTTCTAGACACAGCCCTGCGAAGTCACAACGAGTTTGACTATCACAGGGCGAGTTGTAAGCAGCACCAGACGTTCGATGAAACTCTCCACGTCTAATACGCCCTGCAACGACACGAGCGTAGTCAAATGCCTCTTCAACATCACTACGTGTTCGCTTGGTCCATTGCACTGGCTGCCACATGGCTTTTACAAGTGACTCGGAATCAGGTTTGGACATGCTAGGTTTCAGCCCAGAAGCAAAACCACAAGCTGTCGGCTCCTTAATCCCAAGAGATTTACACGCTAAACGTACAGCTTCCCAGTAGAACGTTAGTTGCAAAGCAATGCCTGCAAATAATGCACCCTCTTTAGTAGCTGCAGTTTTCCAGTCAAGAATGACTGTGTCACCTTTAGATGCGATAGGAACGCCATTGAAAATGATGTCCCTTTCAGCAACACCAACAAAGTCAATGACCAAATTGATGTAGGTATTGTGTGAAATCTTTAGTCGAAAAGCCCCCTCGATGATCAGTGGTCTAAGACCTAGATTCTCGTAAAACGATGGGAACTGTTCTGCTAGTCGCTTGCCGATTGCTTCGTTAACTTCTCGCGTCTTTGACTTTGCCATGCTGATTAAGCCCGACATAGACATACGAAAAAACTCATCAGAGAAGTGTTTTCCCATTTGGTCGCGGTCGATATAACCTTTGATGTAGCCTTCTATTACCCAGTGCAAGGCAGAACCAAACACAAGATTCAAAGGAGTAGCCATTGGTTTTATACGAGCTCGGTAATAGCCAAGTGAACGTTGGCAGACCTGAGATTTCAGAATCTGCGTAGGTGACATATCAACAACAACGTCATCAGAGACAGGGTTGAAAATGTATGTCGGATTAAGATATGCAGTCATGCTCTCACCTATTTACGGCGCGCACGACTAACCCAAAGGCAGTGTGAGTGCCCTTGAGGGAAATAATATTTAGTTAGAAAGGAGAATCGTCAGACTCTTCCTTTTCATCCTTCAAATCAAAAGTCCCTTCGTGTTCGTGCGACAAAAAGCGTGCTTTCGCTTGCTCAAATGAATCGCCTGATGGTGTCCTCCAAATTGGGGGTACACTCACGAGTTCAACTTGGTTCGACATGAAGAACCTCCTATATTCCTGACTGCACCAGGAATAAGCTCATAGAGATTACCCGTGCAGGGGAGTTGGCATGAAGCCGTAGGAGCCATTAGCAGAGCATAAAGCGCTGAGATGGCAGAGATACAAAATCCTGGGACAAATCTACTGGAGCGCGAACGCAACAGGAAATGCCTAGTACCTCGAATATGGAAACGTCAAAAGACAGATCCAAAATGGTTCCAAAAATGTCTGTGCTCAGCAAGCCAAGAATTAGCATGACTTGAATCACACCCTGAAAAACCTCATAGAAATGCTACGACGTAGATCAGGTTAGCTCTCAAGGAGGGCTAGTAGGACAAGTGAATGCTGACTCACCTCTGATCGGCCGTCAAGCCAAAATGACAGCATAAAAAAACCCCCTGGCAGCAATAGCTGACCAGAGGGTTTGATTTGTAGTCACGCCACCTTAGATTCAGCCAAAAAGCTCTCATGAGAGATCTTCTTGACGTGACCTGTAGGTGTGAACACACCGCCTTCGAGAGCACGGGTACGCAGATAGTCAAAACGCTCCGTCAGGGGCATCTCCAACACCTTCTCATTGACCGTTATGTCCTCCCAGTCAGGACCTTTCGCTTCCTTAGTGGGATTCGTATCCGGGATCATGAGGCAAACGCGAAAGCCTGCACGCATCAGCTCGATGAAGAGCTTGAACATGTAAGTCTGACCGGCACCATGCTTTTCGCTAACTTCGTTGTAAGGGTCGTGATCGGCCCACAGCACAACGTCGTCATACTCATCACGGTTGACGTAGAGACCAGGCAAAGACGTGCAGCTATTAGCAGCCCGCACGCTTTCTCCTGTAACCAGATGAAGCGCCCATCCTTTTTCGACGCCTTCACAGATGTGCAATGTTCTGCACTCAGGGACGGTGGCGACAGCAACGGGAGTCTTCGACCAATTATCCAGACCGGAACATACCTTCTTAGGCTTCAAAACCAGAGGGTGATCGAGCTTAAAACCGTCCTGTGAAAGGAAGATGCGATGAAGATTCATCACCCTACCCTGCCCATTACGAAATGCAGACACGATCGCCGGGAACCTACCTACCAATTCCTTGATCCGGACCTTGTTCTCCACACGAGTGCGGTAGTACGGAAGAGCTGGATGGAATTTTACATCGCCAATGGCTTTGTTAAGAGGGATTCCGCGACGACGGAAGTACAAGCGTCCGACTGCAGCATCAGGATGCCCAAGAGGAAGCAGATCCTTGACAATCTGTCTCATCGAGGCCGCCTTGATTGCGTTTTCTTCAGCAGTTGAACGAGGACGCTGACGCTGAGGAGCCGGAGCTTCCTTAGCCTTATACGCCTCAATACCGCCACCAAATGCCCGTTTAATCTCCTGGCAGACATCGACAAAATTACTGCCAACACCAGCTTGAATCAGAAGATCAAACTGACTCCATCCGTCTTGGTTGCAAGAGCAAATGGCCCTGCCTTCATGGTCCGACTTTTCGGAGAACCTGAAGGAGTCACGACCGCCGCCTTCCCGATGACGCTCTGGGAAAGGACAATCTACGCCGTGACCATGATGTCGAACTGCAGGCGCGAGACTAGGGGCTACACGTTCGATAACGTTTAACCAACCACCAGCGCGCTCAACAATATCGGCAACCTCGTCCTTCAAAGGAGGACGTTTTTTACTATCTGACATGACTGTATCTCCTAGAAAAAAGAGGCAGCCATGTCCCAAAGGGCATTAGGCGTGCCCTTGAGGGTGTGTTACGTGAATACGGATTTTTAAAGAGCCCTGGCGCAGCAAATAGCTGTACGAGGAACCTTCGACAGAATTCGATGCGAAATTGCGCATGCGAAAAACTGGCAAAAAGATCACCTATGACGCTAAAGCCGTCGGAGCTTTGATTCAAGGACACGATGTACCAGAAACGCAAAAAGCCCTGACGCGAACGCCAGGGCCTGTTTGGATTGCTTGTGCCTGAGTACCGCTCCTACAGCCTTGAAAAAGCTGTACGAGGGGTACCCAGACAAAGTCATGGGTGCGATGAAAAAGCTCCAAAACCTACATCACGAAGCACTGAGGTCGAGGTATACAACTATGAACTGCGCATCAAGAGCTGATAATCAGCAAAGAGCAGCGGCGAACATGGAGGCATACAACGAAGTTTTCAGTAACGACACGTGAGGAAATGGTCGATACACACCGCTCTGTGGAGGTTTGATACTCCAGCAGAGTGTCTAAGGTTTAAAGATCGGGACGGCGCACTGCGACAAGATAATGAGGGATGGTGAGTGCGAAAGGACACACACACAAACGTCAAAATCCAAGCAGACCGACCACATGCAAAAGAAAGCAGAGATGGGCGAGTGAGCGAGGTGACGGATGGATGTGTAAACACCAAACGACAAGTCGCAGGAAGCAATCCTGAGAGAAAACTAAAGACAATGACTTTTTAAAGAACAAATCAGCAAAGCCGTAAGACCATAAGTCAAAGGCAAGCTATGCAGCTGAAGCAAGTGCAAAAAGCAAAAGCAAAAGCAAAAGCAAAAGCAAAAGCAAAAGCAAAAAACGATGAGTCAGGTCGGAGGAGAAGTAGCACCCCCAGACAGACCACCTAAACAAACCGACGAAATAACGTAGGTCGGAGAAGGTCGTGATCAGCGCTTGAGAAATACTCAAGGCACAGGGAGATCACTAATAACACCTTCAGACTACGTATCCGCTCTTTGGGAATCAAGGACGGCATGTCCTAAATTCGCACACAAAAAAAGGGCCGAAGCCCTTCAAATGTTTTCGCATGCGGAAACTTTTAGTCACCTGAGGCTAGCTGAGCAAGAGTGATGATTTCGATCTGATCCAAGTCAAACAGCCCTCTTTGCTGCTTGCTTCCATCGAGATATGAAACCATGCCCTTGTTCGGGTTACCGCAAATTACATTCAGGAGTAGCTCGCCGGTGAACTGCTTCTTGTCGGTGGAGACTCTTACCTGCATAACCATCTGCTCAGGTGGAATCTCGAGTACATCGGTTTTCCCAAGCTTCTTTGGTTGCTGCCTTGTCGTTGGTGTCGGGGTCGTCGATTCAGCATGGCCAGCACCGGATACTGATCCAGAATTATCTGCATGCAGAATCGGTTGAGGGCTCGCTACACCGTTTGTATCGGTTGCAAGGTCTTCTTCACACGCGCCTTTCTGGTCCGGCCCGGATTTTTGTGTACCGCCCTGCCCTGCTCCGCCAGGATCAACATTAGAGCCATTTTGCACAGTCGTAGACGGAAGACCCTGACCCTGACCCTGAGGCTGAGGCTGAGGCGTTACTGTAGGCGTAATCGGCTGGCTCTTTGGCGCGGAGCCGCCTCTGGCTGCTTTGAGGTGATCGCGAGCCTCAGAGCGGCTGAGACCGCCATCAGACCGGGCTTGATCGATCAGTTGCAAATAGAGATCAGGTTTAAGCTCACAGATTTTGGCAAGCGACTGAATCAATTCCGAATCAGAGGTAATTTCATCATCAATCAGAGCTGCAAGCTCATCAGGCAGATCCGCCAGTGCCAGGTGCTTAGAGACCCACGACTCAGGTTTGTTGCAATAGTCTGCCAACTCACGGCCGGTGCCTTTCTTACCCTCTTCTTTCATCTGCTCCCGTAAATCCACCAGCGCGATTGCGACTTCGATCGGAGTGAGCGGCTCACGCTGAATATTTTCGGCCAACTGACTGGCTGTGGATTTGGACTTTGATCGAACAGTCGGGTCGACGATTGCTTTGATCTTGAAACCTTCACCGTTGAGTATCGCGGCACGCAAGCGGCGCTCGCCTTTCTGCAGCAGATAGGTGTTCGTATTTTTGTCGAGTGGGGAAACGATGATCGGAGATTGCTGCTCCTCTTTCATCGATCTTGCCAGTTCCTCGATATTACGAAACTTTTTACGAACCTGTTTCTCAACGCGAATTTGACTTGGGTCCAGCTCGAGTACCGTGCCCTGCTGAGCTCCTTCTGTGAGCGCATTTACGCTGGAAAGGCCTTTCAGACGGGAAAGATCGCGGGCCATTATTTAGCACCTCCTGATTGCTTCGCACCAGCCTTTGGCTGTGGCGGTAGGATCTTGGCACCCACATAACCGCAGATTTCCTGCATCAGAGAAACCATGCTTTTGGCCGTTTCTCGTTGTGCACCAGTTCTTTTGTTCTTCCACACGGGCACGCCATCGCGCAACGCATCATCGACAGCGCCGTTTGTCCCCAAACGAGCAGTCAGAATGTTTACGCCGGCAGCATTAAGTTCGGCTAAGGCCTCAGTGTGAGAATTGACCGGGCGGAGTCGGTTGCAAATCACGCCGGTCACTTGAAGCCTATCAGACACATAGCGTTGAATTTCAGCCAGGGTTTCGAGAACACTCTCAACACCGGTTACAGCAAAAGCAGCCATCTCAACAGGAACGAAAATGTAATTGCTGGTGATGCTCGCAGCCGACATTTTGTTACCGTGGGCTGGAGGTGTATCCATGACGATGTAGTCATAATCATCCAGCATCGGGTCAAGATTTTGGTTGAAGTTAATCAGAGCTTTGTCGAAATCCATACGCTCAACGTTGAAGAGCTCTACGTCGCGGTCAATGGAATAGATCAAATCGACTCCGTCTGGTGTGTCGAGCGGCTGGAGGTCAGGTGCCGTTTCATTGAAGAGATGAACTGAGCGGCAGCCACCGACTCGCTTTGATCGATCGAGGAACCGGCTTGAGAGGTTACCCTGGCCGTCAAGATCGATGGCGAGGGTTCTGTACCCCTGCTCAGCCAGGTAGCAGCTGAGGTGGTAAGCGATGGTGGTTTTACCAACGCCGCCCTTCTGATTCTCGATGACAATTACCTTCGCAGGCTTGTGAGTGCGTTTCTTCGGTGACATGACTGGCTCCTTTGCAGATGCAGATCAATGTAACCGCATCGCGGGCATTTTCAAGGATAAAACCCCGCATGCGCAAATATTTTTTCGATCTGGACGCAATGCGGGATTTTGACCAGTTAAAAAAGATTCTGCATGCGGAATCTTTTTATTAGCGAGGAACCTGTGTTTCGCGAACCTTCACGTTGGATGTGGCCGTCGTTTTGTTGAGGTATGCAACACGAGTCGCTGCTTCATCCTTATCGTAGTAACGACCACAGTAGATGAAAAACTCCCCGGCTTTGTTGTTCCTGGTGGGCTCGAAATCTGTGATCCCATAAGCCTTTAGAAACTGCTGAAATTTAGTCCAGCTGCCCTCGTCCTTGTAGACATAGTAAACATCATAAACCGAGCGCGTTTTGGGCGAGACCACCAAGGGTGAAACAGAAGCTTGCGCGGCCGGAGCGGACACTCGAGGACCGCCGGCGAGAACAGAGCCACCGATCTCATCGTTCGTGACTACTTTTGGCTGTGCATCTACTTTAGGCTCGAACCTACTTATGGTGAGAACCGGAGCGCGCTTAGGCGCAGCTGCAACAGCCTTTGGAAGCGATTGAGGCAACTCAGGCGGGAGCTTAGCCGCTGCTTTGGGTTTCGTACTCCCGTTGTAGACAGCCCTACCGGTAACAACAGGCGCAATGACATCAGCTTTAGCCATTTCAGTGTTAGCGGAAAGCGATGCTAGCTCTGTCCTTGCTCTTGCAGTGATGTCATTTTTATCGCGAGCCGATTGCGACTTCACTTCAGCAATCATTTGAGTTTTGCGGACATCCGAATCAGCTCGAGCGCGACTGAACTCAGAGTTTTTTGCCTGCACATAGTCTGAGCCTGCTGGAGATATCCCGGCTTGAGTGGGTGATGCCGACGTCTTGAGGTCGCTACTGATCTTAGCCAACCTGTCGACTTCCCCCTGGGCGAAGCTCAGCTTAGATTCCTGAGTCCGGATTACTAGCTGATCTTCGCCTTGGATCTTGACCAAGTTGGCTTCGATTACGCCAATCTGTCTCTTAAGCTCTGCAATTTTAGCTTCTTCAGAGCTCACATGCGTGGCAGCTTGGGCTCGTGCTCTATCTAAAGCAGATGACTCTTGATCACGACGATCCTTAGCAAGCCGCTCAGCCTCAGCGTTAGCCAATGCAAGGGTGAAACGTTGATCGTCAAATCGCTTTGACTCTGCAAGCCGTTCAGCGCTATCAATACTGCGCCGGCCCTCGATATCTTGATTGATGCGATCCTCGACCTTGGAAAGTTCCTTGGCGGCATTGATCTCAATATCGGCAATCAGCTTCGCGGCTTTGCTGTCCGCTTCTAGCAGCTCCTTGTCGCGCCTGTTTTCGATCAGGGACTGTTGGATAGCCATACGAGAAGTCGCCTCGGCTACACGTGATTGAGAGGCTCTTGAAGCCTCCTGGTACTCTTGTATACGGCCAGCTTCAGTGTCTGAAACCGGGGCGTCGGCTAAGCCATTCTCGTAAGCCCTAGCGTTGAGTCTTGCATCAAGATCACGGCGCTTCTTTTCAAGATCGTCGATCTGGGCTTGGTAATCGTTGAACCTGCGCTGATAGAGCATCTGGGCTTCTGAGTACTTCTGAGCGCCCAATGCATCTTGAATGCGATCGTCATACTGACTTTGTGGCTCAAGGGTAGACAACTCTGAAGGCTTGGAGGCTGAAGATCCGCATCCAGCAAGAGTCAGCGCCGCAGCCAACAAGGTCAATTTGAAAAGATTTCGCATGCGGAATGGTCCTGGAGCTGTACCGCTGAGGATCTCCTGCCAGCCCTCGCGCTCAGAACTAGATGAAGCTATGAGGTTAGGGCGAGAAGGCATCTGCGGGGAATCCATATGTATTTATCTAATAGTGGAGGGTAGGTGTCCCAAAAACATGATGTCTGGATTTAGTTTTCCAAATCAGAATCGAAGCGGACACCTAAACGATCTAGAAGGCCAGTGAACGACTCACTTTCCGGCGCGAGAAATCCTAACTGCCAACTACCGCTAGGCGTGCGTTTAACTACGCAATCAAGTCCTGTGACCTCCGAAATATCTCGCTCAAGACGCTTGAGGTCAGGATCCGTATCAGACAGCTTCACAGGGGAAGGCTTACGCTGAGTGAGGGCGTTCACTGCCTGTTGAATCTTCTGGACGTTCCATTCAAACCGAACAGCTTTTTCAGCAATGTTCCGTTGATCAGCTTTGTTTTTGAGAGAGCAGAGCGGCCGGGCATGACCATAGGAAAGCCGGGAGCTAATTAAAGAATCGCGAACTCGAATGTCCAAATCAAGCAAGCGAACATAGTTTGAGATGTGGCTTCGGCTCTTGCCAACCTGAATAGCCAGGTCGCCGTGAGAGAGATTCAAGTCAGTGCATAGATCGTGGTACGAGGTTGCTTCCTCGATGGGGTTGAGGTCAGTACGCTGGAGGTTTTCAATAGCTGAAATGTATGCGGCCTGTTCATAACTATAGGCTCCAACCTCGCATTTTAGGGTTGCAAAACCCAGTCGTTTCCCTGAGCGCCATCTACGCTCGCCAGCAATAATGCTGAAGTCCCCATCAGGTCGAAGGGACACAATCAAGGGCACAACGTTCGTTCCTGTAGTTTTCATCGAGTCCGCAAGGTCATCCAATGATTCTTCATTGAAGGACTTCCGCTTCTGCCAAACCCCGGGGTGAAGGCGCTCTACCTCAATGTTCATGAGGGTTGTAGGTACCTCCTGGATACCCAGGCAGGACAACTTTTTCGGATCTAATTGATACACGTGTATCCACTCTGGTTTTCGTGTAACGGATACACAGGTATACCCGACATGAATTTTATTGCAAGGTCAAGCCAAGAATTCCCATGCAATTGCGATTGCTGCTAACGCTACGCAGAGGGCCTCGCCATGAAAACCCAACGCGTAGTAGGTGGCACATTCTGTTGATCATTCATATCCAAACATAGAAGTCCTAGCTCTGAGCATTGTGTCGTCATCGATCAATCCCCACGGCTTAGGAGTGGGCTTAAATCGGATGAGGAGACCGTGGTGTTGACCCCTTTCAGTGAAGGCGAGGGGATGAGCAATAAACTGACCGTTGTCGTCCGGTAGAAAGCCATTTACAACGAATGCATCAAGGATGGGTTTGCACGCCGCAGCTACTGATTCATGGTCTAGAAGTCTGACTTCAGGGGTTATGTAGATCTCTTCAACGATGACTGGGTACTCGGCGTGAGCAAGCCAATCTTTGAAGATGGGCATGCCTTCGACCTTCATCGCCTCAATCCGTTTAACCCACGTCACCTTGAGTGAAGTGCTCTTTGCATCATGCACCCTCAACATCAAGTTGAGTCCTAGGAGGAGGGCACCAGGGAAAAAAGCACTCAGGGATTTAGTCACCGGATCAAACTCAAACCTGTCATTCCGCCCGTCCATATTGGCTTCACGCACCTTGCGCATGCGCGTAGTGGCCTTGCTTTCAGATTTACGAGCGGATGGTTGGGTGCTTCCACCAAGTGGAGGTGAAGCAGCTGTTAGTACGTTTGGGGATACCCCCTGTTTTGCCAGACGCTCTAGAAACTTCGGATCAGAGGCAAATGCAGATCGATGGCTTGTGTTTGACGGCATGGGGTTCTCCTAAACCAAAGGAACATAACGCCAGCCAAAAAAAAAACCCCTCAGATCCACTGACACCCCAGATATGGAGCACCTGAACCTCACTATTAGGGCATAGAAGAGGATTCAATATGCCCAAAATCAGATCTGTCTGCATCGTCGATGATGCCGGCGGTATGCGGAAACTAGGTATCACGCTGCTTGAAAAACTCGGGTACGAGGTTCACGTCGCTGAGGATGGGTACAAGGCCCTGGCCGTGATACGTGAAACAAATCCCGATGCATGTTTTATTGACCGCGAAATGCCCCAACTGGACGGCCTCAGGCTCATTGAGCTCCTGCGAGGATGGAAGGATTGGGGTGATAAACCTATTGCAATGCTTTCTGGAGCAACCAGCGTTTTTGACCAGCAATCTGGCCTCATTAGCGGCGCTGATCTGTATCTGACCAAACCTTTCACACGCGCGAAGCTTGAACAAGCTCTAACTGAGATGGATGAACTCCTTGAATAGCCTAAAGCAGAAAGGGGGGATGCACTTTGCCGGCTACCGGATAGGTGAAACCTACTGCCTTAGCCCGTCTACCTCGATCATTGCTGTAGATCAGGTGCCGAAGCTTCTCAATCAAATTCCAGGCACCAAGCCATGGTTAATGGGTGCTGGAAGACTGGGCAGGCAACTCCTTCCATTCGTGAATATTTCCCGTTTTTTGAACATATTCAGAGACCCAGCCCTAGGAGTTGAAGCAGGAGCTGCCCTGTTTGTTAAAGGCGGTGAAGGAGTGGGTAACGTGGCACTTGTCGTTGATGAGATTTGCGAATTCGTGCTTGCGAGCGAGCTTCGGGATTGCGATCAGAGCGACTTCATGATTCCCCCAGGGCTTGGAAAAAGCATGCGGAAAGTTGTAACCGCAAGGGGCCGCACCTGGGCCCTCATTGATCTCCCAGCGCTAATAGCAGACGACAAGCTGCAGAACGTTGACCTCACTTGACCCCACCCGAGATTGGACTGCATGAGCAATAACTCTTCCATCGTTTCACTAGCAACAATTTTGGTCCTCCTGTCGGGTGGCGCAGCCGGGTATACCGGGTATCAATTCCTAAAGAACAACACCCAGCAAGGGTTCTTACTGAAGGCCAGCTATCAAGCTCAAACAAGCGCGATGCAGGCCATCTATCTGGCTGAGCGGGCTGCGACGGATAGCAGCTACAACTCCGATATGGACAATCTGGAAAATACTGTAGAGAAAGCATTTGCTGCTCTGCGGAACGGTGATCCAGTCCGAGGTATCGAACCCGCTCCTCCAGTTGTGCTTGCGAACCTGGAATCACTTCAGAAGGTATGGGCCGAGATTTCTCCTTCCATCTCCAAAATTGTGAGTCAGCGTACAGTCACGGATCAATACAGCAGGACCCTCGCTGACACGCAAAAAACTGCAACTGAGGCCTTGAAAGCTTCGAAGGAGGCTCGTGCAATCCTTGAATCCTCAGGGGCCGTACCGCAGATCAAAGGACAGCTTGCTAAGGCTGTAGCGTCGCTAGAAGAAGGCCAACAAGCCCTGAGCTCTGATGGCCCTATCAATAGCGATACGTTGAGGGCGGCTGCGAGTGCATTCAGCCAGTATGTGGCTACATTGGCCAGGCTCGGGCCGACACTGCCTAAAGATCAAGACTTCATGATCCCCTTGATCAAAAGCTATCGGGAAGCTGAATCGGTAGTACGGCTGGTCCAAAAGACCATTGATAACGCGTCAGGTGTCAGTGAAAACATTCCGCATGCGAAAACTATTTGGAATGTCCGTGACCGTGTTTCTTCGTCCGCTGCCAGCCTCATCGGTTCAGTTGAAGCGCTGCCTGACAGCCGCCCCATGGGCATCACTATCGTCGCAGGCCTGGGCGGTTTGACATTGCTCCTTTCGATCATCTCGATGTTAGTGATGCGATCAATTACCAGCAGCCGGACTGAATCCATTGAAAGTCAGGGCCGTCATCAAGAGGTCTCAATTAGCACCCGATCTAAGCATCTTAAATTGCTGCTTGATGAAATCGAGCTGGTAGGGCAGGGCAAGCTCAATACCCGATTGACTGAAGATAACGAAGCTACCCGCGATATTGCCAAGGGGCTCAACAAGACATTTGGCAATTTCGCCACGATTCTTGACGAAGTCAAAGAGACGATCATTGGCCTTTCTGCAGCGACGGAGCAAACCCTCATTACTGAGCAGAACGTAGCTCAGAATCGTGGCGAGCAGGACAAGGCAATTGAACACATCAGCCAACTGTTTGGCGATCTTTCCCAGTTTATCAACCAGATCGAGGACATGACGTTAGAGACTCAACAGATCTCTGACGACATGGTGCAGAAGGTTGCTTCGGGTGAATCGTCGGTAACACAGGTTCATGACAACATCCTAGAGCTGCAACAGCAGACCCTGTCTATCCAACACCGCTCTAAACACATGATCGAGAGTTTCCAAGTTCTGGAAACGATTGCTCAGGTGGTTGCTGAGGTAGCTTCCAGGGCTGCGATGCTTTCTTTCAACGCAAACCTTATGGCAGATGAGCTCCAGGATAAGGGGCAATCAATCCGTATTGCCAACGCAGCTAAGGCGATGTCCCGACTGAGTGAAGAGACTAAAGACGCGGTTGTGCAGATCAATGTCCAGCTGAAAACAATGAACGATGCCGCGCGCGAAAACCAGTCTGCAGTTGACCGTGCTCAGCGTGAAACAGACAAGCTCCGTGACCGATCGAATGTCGCTCAAGATGCATTGAAAGACATCAAGGACCTCGCTGGCAACCTGACTCAGGGTGCACAGCGTGCAACCGAGGACACAAAGCAGCTCAAGGCTAAGTCGAGCGACGTTGGAGATCTGGTTGATAGCGTTAATCAGTACAGCGCTGACAACAGCGCTGCTAGCGAGCAAACAGCTGTCGCGATCAAAAACGTTAACAGGCAAGCTCAAGACCTGCAGAGCACGATCGCTCAATTCTCCAAGGACTGAAGATGAATAGCCTCGATGTACCGGCTGAACTGGACATATTCGACCGATGGTTGGTGACTATCGAGGCTAGGTTCTCAATACAGATTGATGCTAACCGCCAGGCCGCTTTCAAAAGCGCTCTGAACCGATACATTGAAAGTATTGGCTTGGACTTAGAAAGCCTGGATGAACGGCGAAAGTCGGGGCGTGTGGACGGTGAGACATGGTCAATGCTGTTACACCTAGCTACCAACCATGAAACCCGATTTTTTCGATCGCTTCCAGCCACTCAAAGAATCGTCAAGTTATGCGAAGGCATTACTTCACCACGGATTCTCTCTGTCGGGTGTTCGTCCGGAGAAGAGCCTTTCAGCATCGCTTCGGCACTTCTTGACGCTGGCCACCCGACTTTCAGAGTTCACGGTACCGACGTTTCATCTGTGTGCATAAGCACTGCGCGTGAGGGCTTGTATCCAAGACATCAGGGTGTTGGCTTAGTGGCCGCAGCCCCGACCCGCGGAGACAAGATGCGATTTCACAGGTTCGTCCGTGAAATGGTGACGTTTGAGGAGCACAACATTCTGCAAGACAGACCCGTGCTACTAGCGAACCCGAACATCGTAATTACACAGAACATGCTCATCTACTACCGCACTGATACTAGATACGAAATCCTGGACCGGCTCGCAGCAATGTTGGTCCCTGGCGGCCACCTCATAACAGGCCCCGGGGAGACCCTCAATTGGTCAAACCCATCCATGACTCGTATTCCCAACAGTAACCCCAACGTATTCCAAAGGTCTGTCGATGTCTAACAAACTGCGTATCGCCCAACTGACCTGGCTTCGGGCTCCTATACAGAAGAGCGTCGACACGACCAAGTTGCAGCTTGAAGTCTTTAACAAAAAGTCCAAGGCCTTAGCGTGTCCACCACTCGATGCACAGCCTGTGTGGTTTGAAAATCAAAACAAGGATCGCGATGCAGCATTCAAAAATGTCGAGGTCGAGGTCAAGGACATTCATGCCGCGCTAGATGTTGCTGAGTGCATCGGTGGTAGTGCATTAGCACTTGAAGTGAAAATCATCGTTACAAACATTTCAGACAATCGACTACCTCAAGAGAAAATTGAGCAGGCGCTAGTTTCAATCATGGGTAGCCTTCTGACGATACCGAAATTTCTGGGTATGGTTGTAGACGGCGCTCCAGATAGCTCTGGCATCCTTGCCAAACAAATCAACGAATTGAGGGAGCTCCGTGGCGTCCCCCTACTGGAGGAGGACAACCTTCTTCCCCCGGATGTGGAATTCGCGTACGTCGAGCCCCCACATCGAAACCGCGACGCTACGGACGATGAACGCCAGGATGTCTTTGGTCGTTCGCCCAAGCGATTCCAAACCGCTTTCAGCGCGTACATGACCAATCAGAACAGAGCTGCGGTTATCGAACTAGGCGACATTTTGCGCGAGCTTCAGGTCGTAACAAGCGACTTGGAAGTCGGATGCTTTTGGTGGGTCGGGGAGTGCCTGACGGAAGCACTTGCTTCAGGTGCAATCCGAGCGGCTGGGGATACCCTTTCAAAGATTCGTATGCTGTCTGTTGCCATCCAGAAAGCCGAGTCAGACGGAGAGGAAGGAGCCAAAGCTACGCTAGGTGTAACTCGGTTTAAATCACTGCTCTCTGTTTTAAGCATGTCTGCGAAACTACCCCAGTCCATTGAAGACGTGCTGGCAGTATTCAACGTCAGAAAGTCTGTCGACGCTACATCCCTCGCGGAGCTTCAAGCTCGTATTGAAACCGCCAGTGCTGACTCGATAAAGGATGTGGTAGTAGAACTCAAACCGCTATTGGAAACCTCTATGGTTTCCCTTGGACGGGCGATCACGAGTAAATCCCCGCAAACATTTGATGCCCAGATTGCTACCTTCAGGACCTCAATCCGTCAGGTTGCCAGCGTCTTCTACATGGTGAACGAGAGCGAGATGGCTGCAGTCGCGGCTCAGTCGCTTGCACGAGTGGAGAAGGTAGCCTCCGTAGACGGGTTCACAACCGAGGTGATTGAGAAGCTCAAGTCGGATTTCATGTTCCTTGATGAACATATCAGGCGGCTAGACTCCAACGAGTCCATTCAATCATTGCGTATTCCAGGGGTAAAGCCTGATGTCATCGCCAGCGTTGTAGAGCAAGCGATCAAAGAGTTGGCACTCACCCGACGCTCAATCACCGATCACTTGGACAGCGGTACAGGTATCGAAGATTTAAAATCAGGCCTAAGCAGATTGGTAGGTGCCAGCGCAGCACTAACCTTCACGGGGCTGACCCGTGCTGGTCTTGTTCTCAATGGGTCATGCCAAGGCTTCCTGAGTCAGATGACTGAGCAGGGGATCAAAGGGTCCCGTGCGATAGATATGTCGGCACGGGCACTTGTAGCCGTTGAGGGTTACCTATCGGCCATTCTGGCCGGCATGGCACCATCTCCTACACTCATGACACGTGCTGAAGAAGCACTTGGCGAGTTGAACATTCAGGTCGAGCACGTTGACGTTGTTTCGCCCTCAGAGTTAATGGAAAAATTTGAGGCAGCCATCGCTACAGATGTAGTTGATGAGAGCGACGAAAATCACTTCCTATCTGAGATCTTTGAGTTAAGGAAAATTTTTGAGCCAGTGCTGCTCAAGCCAGATGTTCGCGATAGAAAAACAATGGAGCAGTTGTACAAAGCTGCGGATCGACTGGCGATGGGTGCGAAACTCTATGGCTTCGACGCATTTCATCGGCTCGCAAGAGCTTTGGGCACCTACAGTCAAACGGTAAACAACCATTCACGAGATGAGGGCTTCAATCGGACTGAAGCTGACGCGCTTGTCGTTGCGTCCCTACAGATGATATTCCGCTGCATGGACGAATACTCCGCTCGTGGGAAGGTCTCAATCTTCACCAGGGATATGGAGAAAGCCCTACTAGCCAAGTCCGATCCAGGCATCGTCCAAGCTATTGACGAACACCAAATTACCAACCAAGAGCTGAATCAACCAACTGATTCGCCAGAGCCGATTTCTGTGCTGGTTGGTGAGTTGATTGAAGCAGATACAGTCCCTGAGCTACGCGAGTATCCAGAGGGTGTCGACGGTGGCCACATCGAACTCTATCGCGAGGAATTTGTTCTCTACCACTCCATTCTGCTCGCCTTTAGCGAGGCCAACCGACCTCATTTGTCGCGTGACATTTGCAGAGCTGCGCACTCAATTCACGGCATCTCAGGATCTGTGAATTGTAAAGTATTGCACGAGGTATACGGTGTCCTGGAGTCTCGATTTGAAGTCATGTTCACAGCTGGTAAAGCACTAACTGCTGAGGACACATCAGTGCTTTCAGATCTACTCGTTCAGACCCACAAGTACATGCTGGATTTCCCGTGGGTGACAGAGACTATTCGCTTAGGTGCTTGGGTCGCGATGGCGGCCACGATTGGTGAAGATATTGAGGAAGCGCAATTCACTGAAATGCCTGCTGTGATTGCCAAGCCTTCAACCGAGCAGAAGGTAGCGCTCTTAGACGCTCACACCGAAATAGATCTTAATGCAGAGGTGCAAAAGATTCCGCATGCAGAATCTTTTCCCGTCGAAACGCAACGACCGAGCCCGGCTGTAGAAGAAGACATGGTCCCCGTTCATACGGCTGAGGAAAAGGCCCCAGAGTACAACGAGGATTTCCAGTTCTACCTGGACGAAGCTGAAGATGTGTTCCCTGATCTGGAAAGCAACGTTGCGGCCTGGCTCGAGGATATGAACGACAAGGATTTGGTGCTGACCATCAAACGTAACATGCACACACTGAAAGGTGCGGCTTTGATGGCGGAAGCACAATCGATCGCGGCAATTACGCATTCGATGGAAAGTCTGTTCGAAAGCCTTTCAATCAAGCTTATCAAACCAAGCCTAGAATGCGCCCGACTAGTCATGCACGTAATGCAAGCCATGACGGCGATGACGGAAGATGTAAAGAAGGGCCGTGCATACCCAATTCCGAGTGTTCTTATCCAATGCCTAGAGCACTCCGTGAACACAAACACGATCGACCTTTCACTGCTTCATTCAGACCAAGCGGGTCCAGTTGCGCGATTAGCCGAGCACATTCAGAGCTCGGCCCGACCTGAATTTCCTATTGAATATGCTAACGAAGACAAGGATCAAGTCGATCAACCTTTGGACACAGCCTTTGTGTCAAATGAAATGCAGGCGGTTTCAGACCCCGTTGAAGACTCCGGTGCTCAAAGTGATAACAAACCGGCCCGCAAAAAACGAGGTGGTCGCGGGAAAGGAGGCAAAGGACAAACACCAACGGTTGCCTTCGAGCTGGATAATGATGGCGAGGTTGTCTCAACTGTTCATGCAGGTGAAAGTCACCAAGATGTACTTGCGCAGGAAATCAACGCTGATGTTCCTGAACTGAGGACAGCCTCGTACCATCCTCAAGCCCCAGAGCTCCTGAGTCCCTCGGTCAATATCCTAGCTGATGAATCGATTGCCGATCCCGACTTTGCTAAGGAACCAGAATCTCAACAACAACATACTGAAGACCAAAACCAAGTCGAACCTATTGAAAAGATTCCGCATGCAGAATCTTTCCAGGGCGATCCTGTACGTGCTGAATACGCCCGCCAAGCATCCGAGGCTTTCGACAGGCTCTACACCATCAAGATGGACAGAGAGATTGGAGTCGATCAACCGATCGTCTCCAACGCTGTGCTGGATCTGTTAGCGCGTGAGCAGGCCCAAGCCAGTAGTGAGGGCAAAAAAACTAACGGGGGTACCTCCGAAAAGATCCGCGTTGAGCTTCATCTCTTAGAAGCTGCGGCGGAAAGGGCTTCGGAGTTGGTCGCAGTTCGCTACCGTCTTAGCGCCCTGAACGAGGAGGCGCACATTCGTCTAACCGGTGCCCGTGAATTACTCGAGGCCAACAGCCTCCAACACGGTCAGCTTACGACAGCCCTTCGGAGCTTCTTCAACAATCAACCTCAGACCCGGAAATTTGAAGATGCTGCTGAAGCGGATCTGGAGCGCTTCAATGACCTTTCAGCGATGCACGTTGCAATGGGTGCGCAAGTTGATGAAGTCCGTGAACAGGTTCACGAGATATTTTCGTATATCCGCCAAATGCGTAATGCCCTGTATGAGCTTGATCCAGCTCTAATCGGACTTCAGCGCGATTTGCTGCATTCGCGCTTGGTACCATTCCTCAACGCCCGACAGAAGCTGACTGGGGCTGCAAAGACAGCCGCGAAAGCAACCGGTAAGGAAGTTGAAGCAACGATGGAGGGTGAAGACGTCATCATGGATAAGATGATGCTGGACGCAATATCTGACCCACTGACTCACATTCTTCGGAACGCCATAGACCACGGTATCGAAGCACCTGCAGAACGTTTGAAGCTCGGGAAGCCTGAGGTGGGCGCTGTCAAAATCAAAGCATCCCGCCGAGCTAAACATATCATTATCGAAATTAGTGACGATGGTCGAGGCATTGATGTTGATGTCGTACAACGTAAAGCCATTGAGATGAAGATCATCTCCGACAACGATCAACTGAGCCGTTCGGAGATTATGCGACTGATCACCCATAGCGGATTCTCGACCGCAGCTAAGCTGACGCACGTCTCTGGCAGGGGCGTTGGGATGGATATCGTAGCAACCACTGTTGAGGGGCTTGGGGGGCGCCTCTACATCGAAAGCGAGAAGGGTATCGGCACTCGGTTTCTGATAGAGCTGCCATTCACGATCGGTTCAAACAAAGCGATGATAGTGAGCTCCGGTAGCCAATGGTTTGCGATTCAGAGTTATTCGATGGTTCAGGTGTTGCTGGTCTCTCGTAGTTCACTGGCAGCCCAAAGAGCCGCAAACAGGTTCGCTACTGTCACATACGATGACCGCAGCTTCGACGTCGTGCACCTGGCAGATCTGGTTGCTATGCCGGACTCAAGAATTTCTGATCAGAAGGGCGGGGATGTAACTGTCATTCTGTGCCAGCAAGGTGATGAGCGAATAGCTATTGAAGTTGCTGAAGTTGACTCGATGCCTGAAATCCATATCAGAAAACTGGAAGGCATGCTCGCAAATGTCCGAGGCTTGGTAGGTGAAACTGAGATGCAGGATGGCAGTCCTGTCTTCGTGCTCGACGTGATGGAAATGGCTCGACTGAACCTCAAACAAGGCTCTAAGGGCTACCAAGTACGGCAGAACCGAGTTCGTTCTCTGAAGCGAGAAAACAAGCCAACCGTTTTGGTAGTCGACGACTCTAGGAGCTATCGCAGTCAGCTTGAGCGGATCTTCACTGGCTTCGGATACACCGTCATCACAGCCGTTGACGGCCAAAATGCTCTGCACAAATTGGGAACGATCGATAAGCCTGACCTGATGCTCGTCGATGTTGAAATGCCAAATATGAATGGGTTCGAATTCACTGAGGCGATTAGGCGCAGGCAGGAGTTTGACGATACTCCAATCATCATGATCACTACCCGCACTGGCCTGGAAGAAAAAGCAATGCGCGCCGGTGTGACCAAGTATTTGCTTAAACCTTGTGATGCAGCGTCCCTTCAACAGGCTGTTGCTCTGATCAAGGCGCAGAAGTCGGTCGAGGAATCCGCAGCATGAGAATTGGCGTTGTAAGCACGAATGAGGTCCAAAAGGCTCTGTTCACTGAGCTTCTGGCACCCTTGGTCGGCGACTTGATCATGTATGACATCTCGCATGCAAAAGACGGCGACCTGGAAATCAGCAATGCACATATCCTTCTGGTAGACATGGCGGACTCGAACGTCGTGGAATGTGAGGAGGTGATGGAGGCACTGGGTCGTGAAGAGCCCATCTGTCTTTTGCACGATAAAGATCTGTATGCCATGGCTCCACGGGATCGCATCTCATGGCGAAACCGCACGATCGATGAAATCAAAAAGGCTCTGCCGGACCTGGCCAACGAATTGGATGAAAAAAAGGATGAGGCGGACAATAAGAATGTGCCCGACCTTTGGATCATTGGTGCGAGTTCAGGTGGGCCACAAGCATTGCGCCAGTTCTTTGGAGATCTTCCACGGATGCCCATATCGATTTTTGTTGCCCAGCACATGTCTGAAGCTGGTTACGGTCAAATGCTTGCGCGCTTGAAAGATGTAGCGCCTGGGTGGGGAGTTCAATCTGCGGAATCAGGCATGAAAATCAAGCCAAATTCCGTGTACCTGGTCCCACGCGATAACACGATTGTGATCAATGCTGGGGTGATTCAGCTTCAGCCATACAGTGCTCAATCTGTGTCTTTCAACCCATGCATCGATGCTGTGATCCGTTCCGTCTTCGATTGTCACCCGCACCTCGGGGTGATCATATTGTCTGGAATGGGCATGGATGGATCAGGTGGGATCAGAACGATCAAGGGCAAAGCTAAAATGATTATGGCCCAGGATCACGAATCATCTGGAGCGAAGAGCATGCCAGACTCCGCGCGCAATACTGGCGCAGTCCAATATTCGGCCAACCCTGAAGGCCTAGCCAGAAAGCTTGCACAAATTTACGGACAGAAAACGTTCTGATTGAAAGGCTACCCAAGGGTTAATGCCGATCAGTTAAGCCTTCTCGCTTGACCTTTGGCCGCAAAAAATCAAAATCCGATGCCTACACTGGCATCGGATTTTTTTATGCGTCTCGCTCG
>LNAP01000203.1_pt1 | contig 65824 bp, 62 predicted proteins | sample 602601 | NCBI WGS metagenome assembly LNAP01 (sample SAMN02440304, study PRJNA202911) | soil metagenome | biome: Subtropical and temperate rainforests or woodlands; isolation source: soil samples (1 kg each in a 20% v/v slurry with milli Q water) were... ...
CCGCGGGCCGAACGCCGGGCGCCGGCGGCTTCCGCGATCAGCGCCGGCGCAAGCGCCGCCGCGGTCGCCTCCTATAACCAGCTCGTCGCCGCGCATCTGCAACGCTTCAAGCAATACCCGCCGGGCGCCAAGGCCGCCGGCCAGCAGGGCGTTGCCCGGCTAAGCTTCAGCCTGGGACGCGGAGGTCAGGTGCTGGCCAGCCGTCTTTCGGGATCGTCGGGTCATGCGGCGCTGGACGCCGAGACGCTGGCGATGGTGCGCCGCGCCCAGCCATTTCCGGCATTCCCTCCGGACATCAAGCAGGCCTCGATGGGCTTTACTGTGCCGATACAGTTTTCAATCAGGTAGGCTCACGCCTGGGCGCCAGCCCGCCATCCCGGGATGCCTGGCCTCGGCAGATACCCTCACGACATCCTGCCTTAGCAAATAGAACGACGCCGCGAGCAGCACGAGATCCTTCATCAGGAACGGAACGTTGCCGGCCATCGCCGGAAAGCCGCCGGCGGACGCGGCCCAGCCGTCCGGCATGAACGGGATGATCGTGGCGGTCATGATGAACGTGGCGCATGCGCCGAGTGCACCAAGGATTCCCACCCTTTTGTCCCAGAAACCCAGCAGCAACAGCCCGCCGAACACCCACTCGGCGCATCCCAGAAACCAGCTCGCCCCGCGGATGCCGAAAACCGGGTACATCCACGAAATCAGCGGGCCATTGCTGATCAAGGGAAGCAGGAGCTGCGCTTCGTATTCGAACCATTTCTGGTAGCCGAAGAACAGGAAGATGATCACCATCGAAGCGCGAATGAGGTGGTAGTCGAGGTCTTCCTTGAGCAGGCCGAGCTTGGTCATTACGGTTACGATAAGGTTTATGAGACGTTCCATTCCCTTCTCCTTTGCGGCGCTGATGCATCTTCGATCGCACGCCGGCCGTGGCAGCATTGGCGCGCAGCCAAGGCTCGCTCTTGCGTCCGCTGCCGGCGGGCGTCTTTCGGAAGGAAATCCCGATTGCGAATTCGAACGGACCGGGAGGGCTCGGTCACGGGGGTTTCATCGGATGGGAGATTTCCGGGAGTTCCGTTTCGGCAAAACACCAGTACGATCGCTATTTCGAAAGCGACCGATAACCCTGTCGGGAACCTCGGCTGGAATTGCGCTTCCGGGGTTCCTATATCTTTGGGTGTTGCCTTTCGCGTATTTCGGGAGGTCCCGATGGCCTTGAAAAGTATTTCCGCCGCCGTTCTTGGCGCCGCACTGCTGGTATGGAGCGGCGCGGCGATCGCAGATGAGTATCGTCCCGACGAGTTTCTGGGCCTCGATCTTTCCAGGGCGGCGCTTTCCCCGAAACGGCTCGGTCCCGAGACCCGCTTTGCGCCGGTTCCGGTCGAGGCCAAGACCGATCGGAAGGGTGACGCGGCGCAGGCATGGGCCGAACCGAAAGCGGTCCGCACCGTCGCCGTTCACAAACCCCGCGTTAGCCACGTCGCGAAGACCCGCGCCGAGAAGCCGCGCGGCGCCGCTCGATCGAAGCTGGCGCGGCGGCACGGCAATCCGCTCGACGCACAGGCGTTCGACACGCGGATCCAGGCATGGCCGTGCAGATCGGGCGGCATCTGCAATTGGAAGCAGTAGCGGCCGGATTGTTTCTCCGTCACTGCGAGGAGCAAAACGACGAAGCAATCTATTCTGCTTTACGCGGCGTGATGGATTGCTTCGCAGAGCCTGTCATCGGGCGCGCATTCGCGCGACCCGTTGGCTCGTAGTGACGGGTCCCCCAAGGGTCATCCGCCTGTCGTAAAACCTTCGACCCAGAGTCAAAAAACCTTCGGCTCAGAGTCAAACTGAACGGGCAACCTCCGTCGCGATTCGACGAGGTCGCCCGGAATGCCGATTGCGAGACGCGCGAAGCGAGGCCTGACGAGGCGCCATCTACTGGTCCGCTCGGCCTCTACCGTCGCTCTCGCCGCGTTGGACGGTCTCACACGGCCCTATCTGAGCCGTGCCGCGGACCGTCCGCAGATCGCCTGCGGACTGCAATCGGGCGACGTATCCGCCAATTCCGCAGTGCTATGGGCGAGGGCCGATCGGCCCGCGCGCATGCAGGTGGAGTATTCGACCGTCGAAAGTTTTGCGACAATCATCGGCGCCCCGTCGGCCGACGCGCTGCCGGATCGCGACTTCACCTCGAAGATCCTGCTCGAAGGTCTTCCGCCCGGGCGGGACATCTTCTACCGGGTGCGGTTCGATGCCATCGGCGAAGCCGGCATGGCAGGAGAGATGCAGGTTGGACATTTCCGCACCGCGCCAACCGACAAGCGCTCGATATCGTTTGTCTGGTCGGGCGATACGGCAGGCCAAGGCTGGGGCATCGATCTCGCGCGCGGCGGCATGCGCACCTACCGGACCATGCTGGAAAACCGCCCGGATTTCTTCATTCATTCCGGCGATCACATCTACGCCGATTGTCCGGTGCCTGCCGAACTGAAACTGCCTGACGGCACGATCTGGCGGAATATCGTGACCGAGGAAAAGTCCACTGTCGCGCACAGCCTCGCGCAGTTTCGCGGCAATTATAAATATAATCTGCTCGACGATCATCTGCGCGCCTTCCACGCGCAGGTCCCGATGCTGGCGCAATGGGACGACCATGAAGTGACCGACGATTGGTCGCCGGTCGGCACCGCCGACGAGAGCGGCTACGCCGCGGACGGTACCTCGAGACTGGTCGAGCGCGCCCGCCGCGCATTCCATGAATTCATGCCGATCCGCCCGATCCCTGAACAGTCAGGCCGTGTCTATCGCAAGGTCGGCTGTGGACCGCTGCTCGATGTTTTCCTGATCGACATGCGCAGCTATCGCGATTCCACCTGGAACAAGGGCGACGACAACAGCGGCGCTTTTATTCTCGGCCCGGTTCAACTGGCCTGGTTGAAGCGCGAACTCGCAGCTTCCGATGCAGTCTGGAAAGTGATCGCTGCCGACCTGCCGATCGGGTTGATCAGCAAAGACGCGATCGCGCTCGGCAGCGGCCCGCCGGAGCGGCGCGAATGCGAAATCGCCGCTCTCTTGTCGTTCATGAAACGCGCCGGCGTCAGGAATACCGTGTGGTTGACCGCCGACATGCACTATACGGCCGCGCATCACTATGATCCGAACCGCGCCGTCTTCGGGGAGTTCGAGCCGTTCTGGGAATTCGTTTCGGGCCCGCTGCATGCGGGAACATGGGCGCCCGGCGAACTCGACAACACGTTCGGCCCTGTGGCGATGTTCCAGAAAGGCTGCAGCGCTGAGCAGGGCGAAAATCTCGCGCCTTGCTTTGGATTACAGTTCTTCGGCCGCGTCGATATCGACGGCCGGTCCGGCGTCATGACGGTGACCCTGAAGGATGTCGACGACCACGCGCTCTGGTCGGTCGATATCGAGCCGCGGCCGGATGCGAGGCCGGGCAGGACCATGGCGCAGCACATCTGAACCGGCTGCGATCCTGCTGGTCGTTCAGCGTGCGATCAGATATCCGGCAAACACCAGCAGCGTCGATAACAGCACGATCCCGCCGACTACGCCGGCGATGATCGCCGGCAGTTCGTTGGCCTCCAGCCATCGTTGTAGCGCTCTGACCATTGTTCCAACCCCGGCCTTGATCTGGACCCCGCTCAGCGGGCAGACTGGCAGACGGCTGATACGCCGTCTCACCTGTCTCTTCAACATTCCCGTTACGCGACATCGCCGGCCGGCGGTCTTTAAGTTTTTAGGAGGTATCATGGAAAATCTGCAAACCCAGCACATCAGCCTGCCGCGGCTCGGGCTTGGCACCTTTCGTCTGCAGGGCGATGCCTGCCGTGCCGCGGTCGAAAGCGCGTTGGGCCTCGGCTATCGGCATCTCGATACTGCGGAAATGTATGGCAATGAAGATGCCGTTGGCGCGGCCATCGCCGCTTCCGGCATCGCGCGCGGGGACATTCATGTCACCACCAAGGTCTGGCACGAGAATCTGGCACCGGATGCGATCCGCCGGGCGTTCGACACCAGCCTGAACAAGCTGAAGCTCGATCACGTCGATCTTTATCTGGTGCACTGGCCGACCAAGAGCATGGACCTGCCGGCGGTGATGGAAACGCTGATCAAGTTCAAGGAGGAGGGCCGCACCCGCGCCATCGGCGTCGCCAATTTCAACGTTGCGCTGATGAAGACCGTAGTCGAGGAGATCAAGGCGCCGGTCGCCTGCAACCAGATCGAGTATCACGTGATGCTCGACCAGACCAAGATCGCCAGATATCTGAGAGAGAAATCGATCCCGCTGGTGGCCTATTGCCCGCTGGCGCAGGGCCGCGCCGCGTCGGACGAGACGCTGATGGCGATCGGCCGCAAGCACAACGCCAGTGCGGCGCAGGTGGCGCTGAAATGGCTGCTCGACCAGGACGGCGTGTCGGCGATCCCGAAAGCGGGGCGCGCGGAAAGCCAGCAGGCCAATCTCGACGCGCTGAAGCTGAAGCTCGACGATGAAGACCGCAAGGCCATCGCCGCGATGCCGAAAGACAAGCGGTTTGTGAATCCGGCGACTGCGCCGGCGTGGGATAGCTAGAGTCCAACTCCTTATGATGATGTTGAATGCGGGGTGCCTCGCAAAAGAATGGCCCCTTCGGGGGCCATTCTCGTGCCGAACTCAATAGCGATGCTTCTTGATGATCACCACCTTGTTGCCGTGACCACGGTGCCCTCCGCGATGCCAGCCACGGTTCGGCGCATTTCGGCGCGGGCGCCATGGCCGTGGTGATAGCCGTCATGGTAACCACCGCGCTTGATCACAACGGTTTCGGCGCTGGCAATTGACGGCGCCGCAATGACCATCGCGCCAAGTGCTGCAATCACGTAACCAAACCTCTTCATGCTGTCCTCCTCGGTTGCATGAGGATTAAACATCGCATGCATGCGAACGTTCCGCGGGAATCCGCGGAGAATTCTGAATAGCCGTTCAGCAAGAGCCAGGTGCGCGATGGTGCGTAAATAAAAAGCCTCTCAGTAAGGGGAGGTCGCCAGCACATTGCAAGTCATCAGCGCTCAACGCGGCTTTACAAGCCCGCTCACCGCGCCAGCGCGCCTGGTTGCTGCTTCGTGGGAGAAGTCGCGTTGAAGGTAAGACGTTTTGGGATGTTTATGTGCAAAGCATGCGCGGCGCTTGGGCCAACAAGAATGCTTAAGACGGCGGCAGTTGAACCCCAGCGCGGTTGGCGCGACCAATGGCATGGCCAACATTATCGGAGAGCTGCTGTTCGCAATCGCAAAAGCCGTCATTGCGGACCGGGCATATTCGCTGCTCATCAAGGTGAACACCTGGCTTGATAAGAAAGTTAACGGGCGCACCGCAAAGGTCGTCATGGGGATGCTTCTCGGGCTCGTCGCCTATTTCTTAATCCCGATCTTCGCCGGATTGTTGGGCTTCTGATATGAACTGGTGGACCGTGAAGGGTAGATTTATCATCGCAATGGCGATCGGGGTGCTCATCGCGACGGCGCTGCTGGTAACGGAATGGCTAACCGACCACTCTGTCGTTTGGTTGGAGTGGCAAATGCCGGGCATAAGCGCAGCGTACCTTTTCTGGGAGCAATAGGCGATTCCGTCACCATGGGCGTGGCCGTTGCGTGGGTTGTGAATGCACTCGTCTATGGTCTGGGTGCCTTCGCCGTTCTCGGTGTTTTCGCGATTCTAATCTGATGCGAGCAGCGTAGCGACGAAGCAATCCATATTCGCCCCAGCCCGCGTGTTTCGGCCAGATCACCCCTTCGCCCGCTCCACATTCGCAATCCGCGTCGGCACGCCGAACTCCCTGCGGCACACCTCCGCCAGCACCGCGACGCCCTCGCGGATCTGCTCATGCGAGGGGCTGGCAAAACATAGTCTTAAGCGGCTGCCGGCATAGGCCTTGTCGGTCGACCATTCCGGCCCCGGATTGATGGCGACGCCGGCGGCGAGTGCGGCCTGGTAGAGCTTGAGGGTATCAACGTGGTCGGGGAGTTTCACCCACAGGAAGATGCCGCCTTTGGGATCCTCGAATTCGGCCGAGGTGCCGAACTGTTCGCTGAGCGCTTCCATCAGCGTTTCCAGCTTGGCGCGCAGGCCGCGGTTGAGTTTCGGCACGTGAGTGGTAAAATGCTGCGCGCAATATTCTGCGAGCACCATCTGCTCGAGCGCGCCGGAGCCGGCGTCGGTCTTCAGCGCCAGCATCCGCGACAGCATCTCCCAGGGTGCGACGATGAAGCCGACGCGCAGCGCCGGCGCGATCGATTTCGAGAACGAGCCGACATGAATGACGCCGCCGTGCTGGCTCATCGCGTACAGCGCAGGCGGCCGCTGCCCGCTCCAGATCAAATCCGCATAGCAGTCGTCCTCGAAGACCGGCACGCCATATTGCTGCGAGAGTTTTAGCAGCGCGACGCGGTTCGCTTCGGGCATGATGGTGCCGGTCGGGTTCTGCACCGTCGGGATGGTGTAGATGTATTTCGGCGTGATGCCGCGCCGCTTGAGATCGGCGAGGGCGGTTGCCAGCGCGTCCATCCGCATGCCGTCCTGGTCGAGCGGAATTCCGACCACGTTGACGCCGAGCCGGGTCAAGCGGTTCAGCGATCCCTGATAGGTCTCCTGCTCAATGATAACCGTGTCGCCGCGCGCCAGCAGCGTCTGGTTGACGAGATCGAGTGCCTGCAGCGAGCCGGACACGATCAGTATATCGTCGGCGGCGCAGGCGATGCCGGCGTCGCGCTTGAGCTTTGTCACGAGAAACTCACGCAAGGGCCGATAGCCCTGCGGACCGCTGGCAAGGCCATAGGTGGCGAGCGTCTTGCCCTCGCGCTTGAGCACGGCATTGACGGCCTCGATCAAGCCATCGACCGGCACCTGGTCGGGATCGTTGTTGCCGCCGACAAAGCTGTATTTTGCCAGTCCCGTCCACCTCGCGGCCGGAGCGGGCAATCCCGCGGGAAGCAGCGGAGCGAAGTCGAATGATGCTGATGTCATGAACGTTTCCCTGATTGTTCTTGTTTGTTGAGTGCGCCGGTGTTGCGGCTTTTCTGTTTATAGACGGGTTTTTGCCGACAATCCCGGCTGGCCGCTGGAATGGGGCACAGTCGGCGAATCGGCAAATCCCTGCCCGATGCCGCCAGTTGTTTGCGCCTGCGCAGCAAGTCCTGATACAACCGGCAAGCCCAGCCGAATCGCGGAAAAAGCGCGTCCCTGGAGGATGTGACACATTGATAATTTGACCTGCCCGCCCATGCCTTTAGGTTGGGGAATCCAACACACAGCCGACCGGCTTTGATGCATGCATGAGCTTATCCACGACATTACCTTAAGCATCCTGTTCGCATGGGTGCTCGGGCTTTTAGCTCATTTTTTCCGGCAGCCGCTGATCCTCGCCTACCTTATCGCCGGGTTTGTCATTGGTCCATTCGGCATGGGCTGGGTCAAGTCTCAGGAATCGATCAGCGTCATCTCCGAGCTCGGCCTGATCTTTATGCTGTTCATGATCGGGCTGGAGATCGACCTCAAGAAGATCGTGCGCGCCGGCCGGGTGATCCTGTTTGCCGGCGGTGGGCAGCTGATCGCCGGCTGCGTGCTCGGCATCCTCTTCTTCATGGCGATCGGGCTACCGATGGGAGGCGGCGGCTTCGATGCACTTTATCTCTGCATCGCCTGCGCGCTCTCCAGCACAGTCATCATCGTCAAGGTGCTGTACGAGAAGCGCGAACTGGACACGCTGCCCGGCCGCATCACGCTTGGCGTGCTGGTGCTGCAGGATATCTTCGCGATCCTGTTTCTGGCGGTGCAGCCGAGCCTTGCCAATCTCGAGGTCAGCGTGATCCTGCTCTCGATCGGCCGCGTCGGCCTGCTGGTCGCGGTCGCGCTGGTGCTGAGCCGCTATGGGCTGCCGCGGCTGTTTCACCAGATCGCGCGCCGTCCCGAATTGATACTGCTCGGGGCATTGGCGTGGTGCTTCCTGATCGGCGAGATCGCCGAGCGGTTGCATCTGTCGCGCGAAATGGGATCGCTGGTCGCCGGCGTCTCGCTGTCGACATTTCCCTATGCGCTCGACGTCACCGCCAAGGTCACCACGCTGCGCGATTTCTTCATCACGCTGTTTTTCGTTGCGCTCGGCATGACAATCCCGATTCCGAACCTGTCCGTGATCGGCTTGGCGCTGATGATCGCAGCCTTCACCGTGGTCAGCCGCTTGGTGACGACATTCATGCCGCTTTATTTGATGAAGCAGGGCCTGCGCACCAGCCTGTTGCCGGCGATCAACCTCGCCCAGATCAGCGAATTCTCGCTGGTGGTGATCCAGACCGGCATAACCGCCGGGCACATCCAGACCCAGACCGCCAGCGCGGCGTCGTTCGCTTTCGTGATCCTCGCGGTGCTCAGCACGTTCGCGATCATGCGCAGCGACCAGATCACGCGGCTCGCCATCGGCCCGCTGAAGCGGCTCGGGATCCGCGATCTCGATTACGCCGAGGCGGCCGCCGATGCCGGACATGAGCAGGGACATGGCGAGGCGCGGCGGATCGTCATTCTCGGCTTTTTCCGCGCCGCGAGCGCATTGCTGAGCGAAATCGAGCGCCAGGACCAGTCCCTGCTCGATCAGATCAGCGTGGTCGATTTTAACCCGAACGTGTTCAGGATTCTGGCGGACCGCAACCTGCACGTGATCTATGGCGATATCAGCAACGTCGACACGCTGGTGCATGCCGGCGTCGGCAAGGCTGAGATCATCATATTGAGCGTGCCTAACTCGCTGCTGAAGGGCGCCAGCAACGAAAAGCTGGTCCGGCACGTGCGCACCCTCAACCCGACCGCAAAGATCATCTCCACTGCCGACCTGTTGTCCGATGTGAACGATCTCTACGCCGCCGGCGCGGATTACGTCACGGTGCCTCGGCTCAGCGATGCACACGAGCTGTTCGCGGTGATCGAGGCCGCCGACGCCGGGCTGTTGGACGCTAAGCGCGCCGAGATGGACGCGCAACTCGCCGAACGCAAGGAAGTGCTGCCTTAAGGCGGGCTGATGGGCGGGGCCGGCGGGTTGATTCCCGACGACCGGCCCGACCTTGAGTTGCTTTTCGGGCGGCCCGGCATATTTACGGCTGATCGGATCCCGGCGGCTTGCTCGATGGCCGTCCGCGGCGCCCCGGCGGCGACGCTCTGCCCTGCGTAATCAAGCTGGCGCGGGCTTCAGAGTCCGGCTAATCCATCCCCGCACCAAGCGAGATACTCAGAAAATGGCCGATTCGATCCAGGAAGTTTTGAAAGCCTTTACCAGCGGCGAACTCGTCGTCGTAACCGATGACGATGATCGCGAGGGCGAGGGCGATTTGATCGTTGCAGCGTCGTTGTGCACCGCGGAGAAGATGGCGTTCATCATCCGCCACACCTCGGGCATCGTCTGCGCGCCGATCACGACCGACGATGCGCGCCGGCTGCGGCTCGATCCGATGGTGGCGCACAACGAGTCCAACCACACCACCGCGTTCACGGTTTCGATCGACTACAAGCCCGACGGCGGCACCGGCATTTCCGCCGACGAGCGCGCGTCCTGCTGCCGCGCGCTGGCAAACCCGAATGCCGGCGCCAATGACTTCGCGCGGCCCGGCCACGTCTTCCCGCTGATCGCGCGCGACGGCGGCGTATTATTGCGGTCCGGCCACACCGAAGCCGCGGTCGATCTCTGCAAGCTCAGCGGGCTACCGCCGGTCGGCGTCATCAGCGAATTGATGAATGACGACGGCACCGTCATGAAGGGCGAGCAGGTGGCAAAATTCGCCGCCGCCCACAAGCTCAAGCACGTCACCATCGCCGACATGATCGCATACCGGCAGGCCCGCGAGAAGCTGATCGAGCGGGTCTCGACCTTCATCACGGAAAGCCCGATCGGGCCGCTGCAGGGTTATGCGTATCGTTCGCCGTTCGATTCCATCGCGCATGCCGCATTTGTCTATAATGGTATCGGCGACGGCAGGAACGTGCTGACGCGGCTGCACAAGCCCAATATCGTCAAGGACATTTTCACCGGTCCGGCGCGGATGCAGGCGGTGCTGCATCATTTCAAATTGGCCGGCCGCGGCGTGCTGGTATATTTGCGCGACGGCGCCGCCGGCGTCCCCGTCGAGCCGGTATTTGAGCCGAAATCGGCCGAAGCCGATCGCAACAGGCAATGGCGCGAGGTCGGCGTCGGCGCGCAGATCCTGCGCGACCTCGGCGTCCACTCGATCCGAAACCTGACCTCGTCGGTGCACGACTACAAGGGACTGTCCGGTTTCGGCATCGAGATCGTTTCCAATGAACATCTTGAAGGCTAGGCGCCTGTCATTCCGGGGCGTGCGAGGCACGAACCTCAGATGTGCCATTGCACATCGGGGAATCTCGAGATTCCGGGCTCGCATCTTCGACGCGCCCCCGAAGGACGGAACCAATTCGATTTGCGCTTGAGCCCATAGCGCTCTAATTTATCAGCCAATCCGTAGAACCGTGACGCGAAAGGAATTTTCATGAGCGTTCGCCCTCAGGCCAAGGACAAGCCGTCTCCGGTGAATTTCCAGTGGGACGATCCGTTCATGCTCGACGAGCAGCTCACCGAAGACGAGCGCATGATCCGCGACACCGCGCGCGCCTATGCGCAGGACAAGCTGATGCCGCGCATCACCAAGGCGTATCTGGAAGAAAAGGTCGATCGCGACATCTTCCACGAGATGGGCGAACTCGGCCTGATCGGCATCACGTTGCCGGAAGAATATGGCTGCGCCAATGCGAGCTACGTCGCCTATGGCCTGGTTGCGCGCGAGATCGAGCGGGTCGATTCCGGCTATCGTTCGATGAATTCGGTGCAGTCCTCGCTGGTGATGCACCCGATCTACGCCTATGGCGACGAGAACCAGCGCAAGAAATATCTCCCCAAGCTCGCCACCGGAGAATGGGTCGGCTGTTTCGGCCTGACCGAGCCGGATGCCGGCTCCGATCCCGGCGGCATGAAGACCCGCGCCGAGAAGACCGCCGACGGTTACCGTTTGACCGGCTCCAAGATGTGGATTTCGAATGCGCCGATTGCCGACGTGTTCGTGGTATGGGCCAAATCGGCCGAGCATAACAACCAGATCCGCGGCTTCATCCTCGAGAAGGGCATGAAAGGCCTGTCGGCGCCGAAGATCGACGGCAAGCTCTCGCTGCGCGCTTCCGTCACCGGCGAGATCGTGATGGAGGGCGTCGAGGTGCCGGAGAGCGCGCTGTTGCCCAACGTGTCCGGCCTCAAGGGCCCGTTCGGCTGTCTCAACCGCGCCCGCTACGGCATATCATGGGGCGCGATGGGCGCCGCCGAAGACTGCATGCACCGCGCCCGGCAATACACGCTCGATCGCAAGCAGTTCAACCGGCCCCTGGCGGCGACGCAACTTGTGCAGAAGAAGCTTGCCGACATGCAGACCGACATCGCCTTGGGCCTGCAGGCTTCGCTCCGGGTCGGCCGCCTGATGGACGAAGGCAAGATGGCGCCGGAGATGATCTCCATCGTCAAGCGCAACAATTGCGGTAAGGCGCTCGACATCGCCCGGATGTCCCGCGACATGCACGGCGGCAACGGCATCCAGATCGAGTACCACGTGATGCGCCACACTGCGAACCTGGAAACCGTCAACACCTATGAAGGCACCCACGACGTCCACGCGCTGATCCTCGGCCGCGCGATAACGGGCATTCAGGCGTTTTCGTAGATTCCAGCCCGTCATTCCGGGGCGCGTCGAAGACGCGAACCCGGAATCTCGGGCCGTATCATTCCATTCATGTCGGGATTCCGGGTCTGGCCCTTCGGGCCATCCCGGAATGACATTGGAGTAAAACATCCCCATGGCCGACAACGACGACATCCCCTTCAACCGCGACTTTCCCCTAAAACCCGGCGTGGTCGAGCAGGTCCGTCCCGGGGTGCGGCGGATCCTCTGCAACAACCCGTCGCCCTTCACCTTCACCGGCACGGTGAGTTACATCGTGGGCGAGGGCAAGGTTGCGATCATCGATCCCGGCCCCGACGACGAAGCCCACGCCACCGCGCTGCTGGATGCCGTACGCGGCGAAACCGTAACGCATATCCTGGTTACCCATACCCACCGCGACCATTCGCCGAACACGGCACGGATCAACGCCATCACCGGCGCCACGGTCTACGCCGAAGGGGCGCACCGCGCGTCGCGGCCGCGCTTCGAGAGCGAAAAACACAATCCGGAATCCGGCGCCGACCGCGACTTCAGGCCCGATGTAAATCTGCGCGATGGCGACATGATCGAAGGCGACGGCTGGCGGCTCCAGGCGATAACCACGCCGGGGCACACCGCCAACCATCTGGCGTTCGCCTGGCCCGACCGGAAGATCAATTTCGTCGGCGACCATGTGATGGGCTGGTCGACTTCGATCGTGGCGCCTCCCGACGGCTCGATGATCGACTACATGGCCTCGCTCGATCGCCTGGCGCAGCGCGACGAGGAGTTGTACTTTTCGGGCCACGGGCCGGAAATCCCGGAAGGTCCGCGCTATGTGCGGTTCCTGATCCGGCACCGCCAGGCCCGCGAAGCCTCGATCCTGCATCGGCTCGCCAAGGGCGAGGCGGATATCCCGACCATGGTGCGCGCGATCTATATCGGCCTCGATCCCAGGCTCGCCGGCGCGGCCGGCTACTCCGTGCTGGCGCATCTGGAGGACCTGGTCGCACGTGGAGTGGTGGCGACGGATGGCGATCCGGTGATCGGGGGAAGTTACCGGCTGGTCTCCTAACCTCGCCACGCACGCGGGAAGAGATCGGATCGCATCGGAGATGCACCTCCGTCTATTTCTTCACAGTCTTTGCCTGCACCTTGGCTGGCGCCGGCGGCTTCTTCGTCACCGGCTTGGCGTTGTCGACGGCGTTGTTGATATCGTCGATCAACTTGGTGATGCGCGCGGCGTTGCTGCCGAGATCGCTCTCGAAATAGCGTGACGAGGAACGGATATCGACGCGCGAGCCTTCGCCGTCGGGCGTGACACGGATCGCCACGTCCTCGCGGAACCCCATGATAGGCGTCCGCGCCACCGCCTCGATGCGGCCGATGCGGCGAGGCGGTTGCGGCGCGCGTTCGTCGATCACCAGCCATTTGCGCTTGGTGACCAGTTGCAGCGTCACGTCATAGGCGCGCTGCACCGGGACATCGAGTTCCACGGTCTCGATCTCGGGATAGGCCAGCCGTTGCTGTTCAGCCGAATAGAGCCCGGCATAAACAGCGGTATTGGTGCCGTCGCCGGTGCGCAGCCGCGCCAGCGCCTCGAAGCGCGGCGGATCGACCGGATCGGTCGTAACGTCGTGGATCGCCGGCAGCTTGTTGTATTGCAGGGCGAGGTAAGCGGGATAGGCAAGCACCACGGCGGCGATCAGGAACGCCAGCAGGATGCGGCTCATGCCGCGCGAGCCATTCTGCCAGATCGCGACAAAGGCGGCCAGCCCGGTCAGGATGGAAAGGCCGGCGCAGGCCAGCGCGCCAAAGAACGTCGCCAGCGCCGGTTTGACCTCGAGGAAGCCGAAGCGGACGATGAGGATCGAGACCAGCACCGCAACCGCCGAGAACACCGCGAGATTGCGCGCCCAGGTGGCGAGGCTGGACACGGGCTCCGACTGGTAGGGAGCGGAAAACCTGCGGGCCATCGGTCAAAAATCTGCCGGGTTGGTGCCTTGCCGCGCCAGCGGCGCCGACGCTGCGTGCCCGCTTGAGACCACGGACCAAAGGCAAATTCAAGCGTCGAATGGCGGATAGGAACCAACCGTGGATCGGCATGGCCGGACTTGTCCCGGCCATGCGCGTCTTGAGGCTGTGCAAAAGGAAGACGTGGATGCCCGGCACAACGCACCTGTTGCTCGGGCCGGCGAAGCCGGACCCGAAGCACCGGGCATGACCACTGTCCCTTACGCTGCGGCGTTCGGGAAACTATACGCCTTGAACTGGTCGCGCAGCGCGGTCTTGAGGATCTTTCCCGTGGCGGTATGCGGAATGCCGTCGACGAATACGATGTCGTCAGGCATCCACCATTTGGCGATCTTGCCGTCCATGAAGTTCAGGATCTCCTCGCGGGTCGCGCTCTGGCCCTGCTTGAGCTGCACGATCAGAAGCGGCCGCTCGTCCCATTTTGGATGATGGACGCCGATCACGGCGGCTTCCGCGACCGCAGGATGTCCGACCGCGAGATTCTCCAGGTCGATCGACGAAATCCATTCGCCGCCGGACTTGATCACATCCTTCGAACGGTCGGTAATCCGCATGTAGCCGTACTGATCGATGGTCGCGACGTCGCCGGTGTCGAAATAGCCGTCATCGTCGAGGATGTTGGCATCGACACGGAAATACGCCTTCGATACCGAGGGGCCCGAGACCTTGAGCCGTCCGAAGGTCTTGCCGTCCCATGGCAGTTCCTTGCCGGCATCGTCGGTGATCTTCATCTGGACGCCGAACGGCGGATAGCCCTGGGTCTGCAGAATATCCAGCCGGGCTTCGCCGGTGAGTTCGTCAAAGGGAGGCTTCAGCGCGGCAAGGGTGCCGATCGGGCTCATCTCGGTCATGCCCCAGGCGTGGCGCGCCTGCACGCCCATGTCGAGGAACGCCTTGATCATCGAGCGCGGCATCGCCGAGCCGCCGCAGACCACCATGCGCAGGTGGGGCAATTTCAAATTGTTGGCGGCGATATGATTGAGCAGCATCAGCCACACCGTCGGGACGCCGGCGGTATGCGTCACCTTTTCGGTGTCCAGCAGTTCGAACACCGATGCGCCGTCGAGCTTTGCGCCGGGCAGTACCAGCTTGGTGCCCATCGAAGGTGCGGAGAACGCGATGCCCCAGCTGTTGGCATGGAACAGCGGAACCACCGGCAGCATGGTGTCGCCGGCGTTGGCGCCGAGCGAGTCGCCGGTGTTGGCCATCAGCGCGTGCAGCACGTTGGAACGGTGCGAATACAGCACGCCCTTCGGATCGCCCGTGGTGCCCGAGGTGTAGCACATCGCGGCTGCGGTGTTCTCGTCGAAGGTCTTCCACTTGAAATCGCCGTCGGCTTCCGCGATCCAGTCCTCATAGGCGACCGCGTTCTTCAGCGTGGTCTGCGGCATATGCGCCTTGTCGGTGAACACGATGTAGCGTTCGACGCTCGGCAATTTGTCGGCGATCTTTTCCAGGATCGGAACGAAGGTGAGGTCGGTCATCACCACGCGGTCTTCGGCATGGTTGATGATCCAGGCGATCTGGTCGGGAAACAGCCGCGGATTGACCGTATGGCAAATCGCGCCGATACCCATGATGCCGTACCAGGCTTCGAGGTGGCGCCAGGTGTTCCACGCGATGGTGGCGACGCGGTCGCCGAGCTTGATGCCCTCGCGGTCGAGCCGTTGCGAGACTTTCAGCGCGCGGTCCCGGATTTCGGCATAATTGGTGCGATGGATGGGGCCCTCGACCGATCGCGTCACGACCTCCTGCGTGCCATGGATCGTCGCGGCGTGCTCGATAATCCGGTGACAAAGCAAAGGCCAGTCTTGCATCAAACCACGCATACGAACGTTCCTCCTCGATATGTTCTCATCACGGAATTGCCATGAACTTTAGCGTGGAGAAAGCAAGCCGCAAATGGCCTTGTGAGAGCTTTGGCCGCACCGGAACGGCCATGATGGTTACCGGCGTAGCCGTGCTGCTGATATTTTGTATGCAACCAGAATCCGCCTTCGCCGCGGGAAAGCCGGGCCGGGACCTCTGGAGCGAGCTGTTCGGGCAACCGCGGCCGAAGAAGCTGTCCCGGGCCGCGCTTTCCCCGTCGGTGCCCTTGCCGCGTCCGCGGCCGGCGGATGCCCCTGTCGCCGAAGCCGAGAAGCCTGAGCCCGACAAGTCCCAGCCTGGAAAACAGGCGCCTGCCGAAAATCCAAAACCTGCCGAGCAGGCCGCGCCGGCGGCGCCGCCACCTTCGGCTTGCCGGCTGGCGCTCACCGATTCGATTGCGATTGCGCCCAGCATTCCCGACATCAAGGGGGTCGGCGGTTGCGGCGGCGAGGACCTGGTGCGCCTGGAGGCCGTGGTGCTGCCCGACAAACGGCAGGTTTCGGTCAAGCCCGCCGCGATCCTGCGCTGTCCCATGGCATCGGCGATCGCGGACTGGATCCGCACCGACATGGCACCGCTGGCTGCGAACCTCGGCAGCGTCATCAGCGATCTCGACAATTTCGATTCATTCGAATGCCGCGGCCGCAACCGCGTCGCCGGCGCCAGGCTGTCCGAGCACGGCCGCGCCAACGCGCTCGATGTTCGCGCATTGAAACTCGCCAACGGCCAGTCGATCTCGCTGACGGACCGGGCCGTGCCGCGCGAGCTGCGCGAGAACGTGCTGCATTCGGTCTGTGCGCGATTTTCGACCGTGCTGGGGCCGGGGTCGGACTGGTACCATGAAGAACACATCCATCTCGACCTGATCGAGCGGCGCGGCAACTACAAGATCTGTCAATGGAACGTGTGGGACCCGCTTCCGCAAATCGCCCCGCTGTTACCGGTCGCCCGTCCCGAAGAAGCGCCGCCACGTGAGGTCGCCAAATCCGACGAGGGCAAAGCTGACGAGGCCAAACCCGATACTGCAAAGCCGAATGCCGCCAAACCCGAGGCGGCCAAGCCGGCGACTTCCGCGCCGGCGGCCGCTGCGAGCAGGCAGCCAGTAAAAAAGCGCCGGGAAAACCGGCGCTTTTGATCTCCGTTGTCGACTGCGGCGAAGCCGGCGCTGGTCAGTTACTGCACCATCGGCGAGTTACCGCCACCCTGCAGCGCCATCTTCGAATTGAATGGCGAGTCGCCGTGCTTCGGCTCGAGCACCACCACCACCGTGCCAAGTCCGACGCGGTCGTAGAGATCGATCACGTCCTCGTTGGTCATGCGGATGCAGCCAGAGGAAATCGAGGCGCCGATATATTCCGGCTGGTTGGTGCCGTGAATCCGGAACAGCGTGTCCTTGCCGCCGGAGTACAGATACAGCGCCCGCGAGCCCATCGGATTGTCAGGACCGGGTGCGACGAATTTCGGCACGCCGAGACGGGAGATTTCGCTCGCCGTCGGATGCCAAGGCGGCCACTCGGTCTTGCTGCCGACCTTGGCGATGCCCGACCATGCCATGGCTTCCTCGCCGACGGTGATGCCGTAGCGGATCGCCTTGCCGTCCTTCAGCACCAGGTAAAGATAGTGGTTGTCGGAATCGACCACGATCGAGCCCGGAGCTTCCTTGCGGTGATAGTCGACGATGGCGCGGCGGAACGGCTCTGCCACGGGTACCTTGGCGTAGCTGACCTTGGCCAGCAGTTCCTTGTCGCGTGGTTTGAAGTTCGCCTGGTTGGTCGCCTCATAGGTCGTGGCCTGCATGCAGCCCGACAGCATCAGGCCCGCGGCCAGGATCCCCAGTTTGGTGAGCGACGACATTGTACACTTCCGATCGAAAGTCCCGCGTTCGCGACGCCGATTTTGCGCCCCAAACGCCACGATTCCATTAATCCCATTATCGTGGAAACCGGCAGCAATTCCAGCATTTAGATGGCTGTTTTGCGCTGCGGCGCGTCGGTTGTGTCCTTTTTGCCGCATGTTTTGCGGCTTTCGGTTGATTTTGGGCAAGCGTAGGGCAACCGCCGAGTCGGCGACAGGCCACGGTCGTCCCGCCGCTGTAAATATCGACCGGCCATTAAATTTGGCGGTCATGAAGGCCTTGCCAGAATCGAGTTAAGTCCTGTTGGGTGCCCTTGGCGTTTTCGGGTGAAGCCTGCCCCGTCCCACCGGGGGATGAGCAAAGCGCGTCAAAAACAACAACTGGCGTGCCCTGTTGCGGAGTTGCCTATGCTCTCGGTCTTTGTCCCTGCCGAATTCTCCCTGAAGAAGCTGCCTGCCACCGATCTCGCCGCGCTGCCGGAGAGCGCCGTGTGGGTCGACCTGGTGATGCCGACCGGGCAGGAGGACAAGGCGGTGGAGCGCCTTGCCGGTATCGCGGTGCCGACCCGGGAGGACATGCAGGAGATCGAAATCTCGAGCCGGCTCTATATCGAGAACGGCGCGCGCTACATGACGGCGACGCTGATGTGCGCGGCCGACACCGAGACCCCGCGCACCACCGCTGTCACCTTCATCCTCGCCAGCCACCGCCTGGTGACCGTGCGCTATGACGAGCCGAAACCGTTCCTTTTGGTGGAGAACAAGCTGGCGCGCGCCTGCGCGCCGGGCATCACCGGCGAGATGGTGCTGATGGAACTGCTCGACGCGGTGATCGACCGCAACGCCGACATTCTGGAGCGCGCCGGCAGCGACATGGACTCGATCAGCCACCAGATCTTCGAGCCCGAGGGCGCCGCGCGCACCGGCCACGCCAAGCGCTATTCCGACATCCTGATCGCGATCGGGCGCAAGGGCGATTTGACCTCCAAGGTGCGCGAGAGTCTGGTCTCGATCGGGCGGGTGGTCACCTTCGTGGCGGCCGCGGTCGACGGCGTCAAATGGTCCAAGGACATGCGCGAGCAGCTCAAGACCATGCAGCGCGACGTGATCTCGCTGACCGACCACGCCTCCTATCTCTCCAACAAGATCACGTTCGTGCTGGACGCCATGCTCGGCGTCGTCAATCTCGAGCAGAACAACATCATCAAGCTGTTCTCGGTGATGGCGGTGGTCCTGATGCCGCCGACCCTGATTGCTTCGATCTACGGCATGAACTTCAGGATCATGCCGGAACTGGAATGGCCGCACGGCTACCCGATAGCGTTGCTGATGATGCTGGCCGCAGCCATCGTGCCGTACTTTGTATTCAAGTGGAAGAAGTGGTTGTAGGCGCGCTCGAAATAAGACTTCCCCGGTGAGGGCCGAGCTGTGATGAAGGTCAAGGACGTCATCCGCCTGCTCGAAAGGGAAGGTTGGTTTCTGGTTGCAACGCGTGGGAGTCACCGGCAATACAAGCAGGGGGTTCGTCCCGGACGTGTAACGGTAGCAGGCAAACCGTCAGATGATCTTGCGCCGGGCACGTTGAACAGTATCTTAAAGCAAGCTGGCCTGAAGGACCAACATTGATGCGCTACGCGGTCGTTATCGAGAAAACGAGCGGCAATTATTCGGCCTATGTGCCGGACCTGCCGGGTTGCGTTGCGACCGGCGACACGGTTGCGGCGGTCGAAAGTGAAATTCGCGACGCGATCCGGTTCCATATCGATGGCCTCAAGGCCGACGGCATCGCGGTTCCGGAGCCGACCAGCATCGCTGAATATGTCGAAACCTAGCGCGCAGAGATTCGGACAAGAACTCTGACTCAATTCTCTGCCACAATTTCTCTGCTAAAATTTGAGTGTTGGGCTGAACGTTTGAGCGAAATATTTCTGCGATAAAGCTGTCACAAGCCGCGAGGACAGCAATGGTTGAGAAAGTCGTAACGTCACCCCGCAACGTCGTCGATTTCGCGCGCTATCAAGCGGGCCGCAACGCGGCCGACAAGGCGCTCGCGATATCGGCGCGGATCTGCCGGCATTGTGGTGCTGCGCTGGCGAAGGGCGAGCGCGAGGACGAGTGTTCCAGCGCGCTCAACACCGAGACGCCGCGCCTGCGCAGCGAGCCGCGGAAGTTTTGTGCGGATTGAAGTGTGGCCGCACATACCGACCTCATCCTGAGGAGCGCGCACTTGCGCGCGTCTCGAAGGATGGCCGCAGCACCGCTTCCTCGTCCATCCTTCGAGACGCATCGCTTCGCGATGCTCCTCAGGATGAGGTCTGTCGCTAAACGTGCTGCCCGCCGTTGATGTGGATCTCGGCGCCGTTCACGTAGGACGACGTCTCCGTGCACAGCACGTAGATGATCTTGGCAACCTCGTCCGGCGTGCCGAGCCGGTGCAGTGGGATCTGCTGCTCGACGATCTTCTCGGTGCCGGGTGACAGGATCGAGGTGTCGATCTCGCCCGGCGCGATCGAATTGACGCGCACGCCGATGCGGCCGAAATCCGACGCCATCTCGCGCGTCAGCGAAGCCAGCGCCGCCTTCGAGGTCGCATAGGCCGCGCCCGCGAACGGGTGCACGCGGGAGCCGGCGATCGAGGTGACGTTCACCACCGACCCCTTTGCGGCCTTCAGTTCGTTGATCAGCCCGCGCGCCATCATGATCGGCGCGAAGAAGTTTACCCGGAATACATGGCTCCAGGTGTCGATATCGGTCTCGATCGAGCCGAGCCGCCGGCCGCCTTCGGCCTTCGGCGAAATCGCGGCGTTGTTGACCAGCGCGTGCAGGGTGCCGCCTTCCAGCCGGTGGCGGATTTCCGAAATCGCGCGTGTGGTGTCGTCGTGGTCGGCAAGATCGACCTGGATGTGATCCTCGGGTCCGGCGTCCCACGGACAGTCTTCCGGAAAAGGATGCCGCGAACAGGTGATGACGCGCCAGCCGGCACTCGAAAAGCGGATCACGGTCGCATGCCCGATGCCGCGGCTGGCTCCGGTCAGTAGCAGCGTCCGCCGCGGCGCGTTGGTGGAATTCTGCATGGAGGTCTTTCAGGCTCTCGACATCAGGGATAGAGCCGCGTCTTGGACCATGGCTGGTCCGGGGTCGGGCGGCGAAATTCGATACGGTCATGCAGGCGGAACGGGCGGTCGTGCCAGAATTCGAATTGCAGCGGCGCGACGCGCCAGCCGCTCCAGCCGGGCGGGCGCGGCACCTCGCCGACGATGTATTTGGCGGCGACCAGCGCAATCGCCTGCTCGAAGGCAAAACGGCTTTCCAGCGGCTGCGATTGCTTGCTGGCCCAGGCGCCGAGCTGGGCCTGCTTCGGCCGCGTCGCGAAATAAGCGTCGGCCTCGGCGTCCGTCACCGGGGTCACGTTACCGCGGATGCGCACCTGACGGCGCAGCGACTTCCAGTGAAATAGTAACGCGGCCTTAGGATTTGCGGCGAGTTCGCGGCCTTTTTGGCTCGCGACATGGCTGTAGAACACGAATCCATCGGCGTCATAGCCCTTCATCAGCACCATCCGCACGTCGGGCAGGCCATCCGCAGCGACGCTCGCCAGCGACATCGCATTGGGATCGTTCGGCTCGGCCTTCACGGCTTCCGCAAACCATTCTGCGAACAGCGCAAACGGCTCCTCTGCCGCGGTGAAATCACCGGATGTTAACGGTGTCGGGTGTTTGATGGAGGTCGTGTCGGTCATTTCAGGAGTTCCGATTTGCTTCCGCCCGCGGCCCAGTTCGCGATGCAGCCCCAGTCCAGCTCCAGCCTATATAGGACATGGGCGCGCGTTGGCCTATCGGCGATCGGGCCGGCACGCACCATGGTGACACTGATTCTAATCGGCGTCGGCGCCGGCGGCTGCAGCCTGTCGCGGGGCGACGGCGCCTTCGCCAGGATGGACAACAAGGATGTCACCGGCACCGTTGGCGCTGCTCATCCCGGCGCACCGGTGCCGACCGAGAGCGATCTGGCCTTTGCCCGCAATGCCGCTTCGGACGTGCTGACCAAAGGCGATAAGGATTCCAGCCAGCCTTGGGAAAATCCCGAAACCGGCGCGCGAGGCTCGGTGACGCCGCTGGCCCAAGCCTATTCCTCCGACGACGGCCGCACCTGCCGGGATTTTCTGGCGAGCTATGTCAACGGTCGGTCGGAAAGCTGGCTGCAAGGGGCCGCCTGCCAGAGTAGCCGTGGCCGTTGGGAAATTCATACGCTAAAGCCATGGAAGCGAGGCTAATGCTGGGTGCCCCGTTGCAAAAATGCCACGAAGCCCCCAGATTAGGCTGAGGTGGGGAAAAAGCCCCTTAGTCTTAATATCTGATTTCCCTAGAGGAGACGTGACGGATGCGCGACCCCTATGAGGTCTTGGGGGTGCCGCGGGGCGCCAGCGCTGCGGCGATCAAGAGCGCCTATCGCAAGCTCGCCAAGAAGCATCACCCTGACAGCAACAAGAACGATCCGAAGGCTGCGGAGCGTTTTTCCGAGCTGAACTCGGCCAACGAGATCATCGGCGACGAGGACAAGCGCAAGCAGTTCGACCGCGGCGAGATCGACGCCGAGGGCAAGCCGCGCTTCCAGGGCTTTCCGGGCGGCGATCCGCGTGCGCGCGGGGGTCCCGGCGGCGGCTTCGAGTCCTACAGCTTCCGCACCGGCGGTGCCGGTCCCGGCGGCGTAGGCGGCGGCGGTTTTGAGGACATCCTCAACAGCATGTTCGGCGGCGCTGCGGCGCGCGGCGCGCGTCCCGGCGCAGGTGGCACGACATTCGAGTTCGACCCCGGCGGGATCGCGCTCGATCTCGACCTCAACGTCGCGATGACGGTGTCGCTGGAAGAGTCGGTCAAGGGCGTCGAAAAGCGCGTGCGGCTACCGACCGGCAAGGAGCTCAACGTCAAGATTCCGGCCGGCGTCACCGCCGGCCAGCAGATCCGGCTGAAGGGGCAGGGCGAGACCGCGCCCGGTCACCGGCCCGGCGATCTCCTGATCACCGTCAATATCGCTCCGCACGCCTTCTTCAAGGTCGACGGCAGCGATCTGCGGGTCGATCTGCCGATCACGCTCTATGAGGCCGTGCTCGGTGGCAAGGTCCGGGTGCCGACGCTCGGCAGCGCGGTCGAATTGTCGATCCCGAAAAATACCTCGAGCGGAAGGACGTTTCGCCTGAAGGGCAAAGGCCTGCCGAAGACCGGCGGCGGGGTGGGCGATCTCTTTGTCACCACGCGCATCGTGCTGCCCGATGGGAACGATGCCGAGCTTGAAGCATTGATGCAGAAGTGGCGCGATGGACATCCCTACAATCCGCGCGGCGATCTGGGCTGACCGGCCTGGATACCCACTAAAAAAGTGCGGCCTCGACCGGGGGACCAGCGCGGTACCAAACCCCAATCGAGGCCGCCTTGCGCCGATCGGCGGATCGAACGCGGCGCGCATCCTCATGGGAACTCCGGTACGATTTTGCGACGCGCGGATGTCTTGATTCCAGATTTTCAATGTCGGAATTGGGACACGGGCCCTGACCTACCTCACCCGCCGCTCTTGTCGGTCTGGTCGTAGACCAGCCGGGCGACCTGGTTGAGGCGGTCCTTGTCGGTCGGGCCGGACAGCACATAGCCGACGGCTTCAAATCAGCTTCATCCTGCTCTGGTCCGCGTGCCAATTTTTCAGGTAACCGCGCACGAAGTCCTGAAACGTGAGGACAATCCGGCGCCTCGCAATCTTCTTCAGCGTCAACAGCACGATATTGAGCGTTCGTGTACGGTCCTCAAGCGGCACGTTGACGACCTCCGTTCCGTCATACGTCATCGAAATCATCGGCTTGAGGGTCAACACCGAATATCCAAGTCCGTTGCCAACCATGGTTCGCACCGCCTCGTAGGAGGACGAGCGGAATTTGATGTTCGGCTCGATTCCGAGCGCATGGAAAATGGACAGAAAATATTCGCGGGTATGTGGAAGGTCCATAAGGACCAATGGCTCGGACGCGAGCGCCGCCAGATCGATTGTGGCCCGTTTCGCGAGCGGATGGAAGCTCGGCAGCAGCACGTAGGGAGGCAGTTCGACCATGCGCGCCGCCTGGAATTGATCTGATAACGCAAGATCGAATGTCAGCGCCGTTTCGATGCGCCCGTTCTTCAAGCTTTGCAGAATTTCCTCTTGGTCTCCGAGCACGATCTGCAACCGGATGCCCGGATAGGTGGCGGAGAACTGCGCCACCAGACTGGCAAACACCACCGGCGCCAGATTGATGAAACATCCGACCGCGAGATCGCCTTCGATGGCGCTCCCGAGCGCCCCTGCGATGGTTTCGAATTCGTCGGCGTGCAGGAGAAGTCCGCGCGCCTCCAGCGCAATCACTTCGCCGGCTGCGGTCAGCGACAAGCCCTTCGCGGGCTTGCGGACAAACAGTTGAACGCCGACCAACTCTTCGAACTCGCTGATGGTAGTCGAGACTGATCCGGAACTGCGCGCCAGCTTTTCAGCGGCAGCGGCGACCGTTCCCTTTTCGGCGACCGTCACGAATGTCCGCAGCATTCGCAGCGAGATGTGGTTCATTTTTTCCAAACCTCACATTCTGTCTTTTCTATCTTTCCGAATGCTGCACTCGCGGTAAGTTGTTGGCAAGAGACCGTTTAAACTACTTTCCCCCGATCGCAGGTCATCATTTAAGTGCCTAATTCTGCATCTCTTTGCAAACAAAATAGTCTTCCGCAGCCTGTTGCTGCAGCGCGTAAGGGATTCCCATCGCGACGCATGCAGGCTGCCTCGGGCGCTGTCATCGGCGGCCTTTCTGTCAGTATTGCGCTGGCCATCTGGTGGGGCATTTCGGCGCTGATCAATCCGGTGCGGTTCCCGCGTCCGGACGAATTCATCGCCGCTGCGATCCAGATTGCGCGCGACGGCTACGCCGGCGGCACACTGCTGAGCCACATTCTGCAGAGCATGAAGCTTGCTTTGTTCGGCTTCCTTGTCGCGATCGGCACCGCGATCCCCATCGGTCTTGCGATGGGGTGCAGCAAGACGATTGCGGCCATCGTCGGTCCAATCGTTTCCTTCATCCGACCGATACCGCCGCTCGCCTGGATTCCGCTTGCCATCATCTGGTTTGGCCTGGGCGATGGCGCGAAGATTTTCGTCATTTGGTTCACGGCGTTCGTTCCGACGCTGATCAACACGCTCGTCGGCATCCGTACGCTCGATCCGACGATGCTGGCCGCAGCCCGCGTCCATGGGGCTGGCGGCGCGCGGATGCTGTTCGATGTGATCCTGCCCGGCTCGGCGCCTCTGATTTTCGTCGGCCTCCGGGTGTCGTTGCAGGCATCCTGGATGGCGCTGGTTGCTGCCGAATTGATCGGTGCATTCTTCGGTCTTGGACGTGTTCTGATGACCGCAGCGCAAGACATCTTTCCGGCCATGATTGTGGTGGCCATGGTGGCCGTCGCAGCATCCGGCGCGATCATGACCTATGCGCTCGGTTTGATCGAGCGCCGGTGCTTGCGGTGGGCCGAGACCGCTTCCATGAGCTCCGCCGACACGCACAATGCCGACGCGAAAAGCCTGTCCCTCACTATGGTATCAACGGCGAGTATCGTGGTCGCCATCGGTGCCTGGTTCGCGCTCGCGCAGTCCGGCCTTCTGCCCAAGCTGCTGTTGCCTTCGCCGTTGGACGTGGCGTCTGCCATGCAGCACAGCTTCGGCAGCGCCTTTGCAGGCGCCACGCTGCCGCAGCATCTTGCCGCCAGCCTTGTGCGTTTTTTCGCCGGTTTCGTTCTCGCGGTCGCGCTCGGCATTCCGTTCGGTCTGTTGCTGGGCTGGGTGGCGCCATTCCGCCACGCGGCATCGCCGTTCTTCGAGGCCTTCCGATTTATCGCGCCGCTCGCCTGGGTGCCGTTCGCAGCGCTTTGGTTCGGCGTCGGCATCGGCGGGCCGATCCTTATCGTGTTCTCCGGGGCTTTCTCAGTCTGCGTCGTCAATACCTATCGCGGCGCGCGCCTTACCGATCCACGCCTGATCGAGGCCTGCCGCACCATGGGCGCCGGATCCTGGCGGCTTTTGGTCGATGTGATGTTGCCGTCGGCCATGCCGGCAATCATGGCCGGCGTCCGCATCGCGGCGGCGCTCGGCTGGCAATCGCTGATTGGGGCCGAGTTGATCGTCGCCTCATCCGGCATCGGCTACCTCATCGTTCAAGGCCAAAGTTCGATCGAGACGCCGATTGTCATGGCGGGAATGGTCACCATCGGCTGCGTCGGGCTGACCATCGATTGGACGTTGCAATTTCTGGGGGCGCAGCCCCGACGTATTTGGATGACAGCATCATGAGCGGAATTCGGTTCGAGAATGTAACACGTACCTTCACTCTCAATGGGAGCGATTACCTCGCGCTCAAGCCTGTCTCACTGTCGATACGCGACGGCGAGTTCGTAGCGATCGTCGGACCGTCCGGCTGCGGCAAGACGACAATGCTGCGCATGGTTGCCGGACTTGACATGCCCACCACGGGCCGGGTCGCCGTCGGCGGCAGGGAAGTGACCGCCCCCGGCCCAGACCGCGCGGTCGTGTTTCAGCAGTTCGCGCTTCTGCCGTGGAAGACGGTACGGGAGAACATCGGATTCGGCCTCAAGTGCCGCGGCATGTCCGCGCGCGCACGCAAGCCGCTGGTCGACCATTACCTGAAAATCATGCAGCTCGAGCAGCACGGCGAATCGTTCCCGCACCAGCTCTCCGGCGGCATGCAGCAGCGGGTCGCGATCGCCCGGTCCTTTATCCTCGAGCCGGACGTGCTGCTGATGGACGAGCCGTTTGGCGCACTCGACGCGCAGACCCGGATCGACATGCAGGAAGAGCTGATCCGGCTGACGCGCACCCAACCGCGAACGGTTCTGTTCATCACACACAGCGTCGAAGAAGCCACCTACCTTGCCGACCGGGTGGTGGTGATGCTCGGGCGTCCCGGTGCGGTCTGCGAAGTCGTCGATGTCGCCGGCATTCGCAACAGCGAGCGCTGGGCCGACCTTCCTGTCGAGGAAGTCATGCAGCTCGATTCATTTATCCGCATCCGCACACGGCTGTGGCGGCTGCTGCGATCAAATCCCGATGTTCCGCGTCGTCCGCGCGCCGCCGCGCAGATCGCTCCGCGCCTATCCATCGCACCTTAACCCGTTGAGAGAGTTCGCCATGAAATACCCGGTCATCAGTCTCGCCGTCATCAGTTCAGCTATCGCTTTGGCGGCACCGGCCCGTGCTGAAGCCGTCAACGTCTCGTATCAGCCGGCGCTGATGTGGTCGTTGCCGCTCTACATCGCCAACGAGAAGGGATGGTGGAAAGATATCGGTCTCGAGCCGACATTTCACGTTTTTCCCGCCGGACCGCAACAGCTCGCGACCATCCCGTCGAAAGCCTGGGATGTCGGCGCCACCGGTTCCCCCATCTCCGTGCTCGGCACGGCGCGCTTCAATCTGCTGACGATCGCCATCGGCACCGACCAGTCGGATACCGCCGCCGTACTCGCCCGTGAGAGCGACGCCGAGGCCTTCATGAAGAACCCGCTGCTGTTGAAGGGCAAGGAAATCCTTCTCACAACCAATACCACCGGCGAGTACACCGCTTTCGCATGCCTGAAAAAGTTTGGCCTCGCGCCCGCCGATATGCGCGTGGTGAACCTCGGACCGGCCCAGACGATCGCGGCCTATTCCTCCGGCAACGGCACGGTTGCCGCGGCATGGCCTCCCTATTCCTACACCCTGGAGGACAAGGCGAACGCCAAGGTTATCTGCAACGGCCGCGAGGGCGGCGCCGCCGTGACCACGACCCTGGTAGTGCGAGAAGACTATGCCAAAGAGCGGCCCGACATCGTTGCCAAGTTTGTCGCGGTCTATCTCCGCGCGGTCAGTTGGGAGAAGAAACACAAGTCCGAGACCATGGCCTACATGAAGGCGTTCTACCCGACCGGCGGAACGAATTTGAGCGACAAGTTCATTGAGATCGACTACGACAAATCGCCGATCTTTACGCTCGACGAACAGTTCAAATTGTTCGATCGCAGCGCCGGTCCATCCATTGTGGACAAATGGCACGACGGCCTTGCCGAGTATCTCAAGGCGACCGGAACGATTGCCAAGGTGCCGGACGTCAACCACTACATCACCGATAAATTTCTCAGGATGGTGGCCGACGACCCCAAGCTGCGCGCCTTCGCCAATGGCGAATAGCACGCAGGCCCAGCCGGCGACGTGATCGCCGGACGGCGTGTGCGAGCGGTCGCCGACCCGCTTGTCCGCGCCGGCAAATATCGCCGCAAGTTCCGATCAGACCCGATCAACTTATTCGATCCCAGAGGCCCCGATGAGCGACCGCAACGTTTCGCGCCCAAATGTGATGATTATTCTGAACGACGACATGGGGTTTTCCGACATCGGTTGCTTTGGCGGCGAGGTCGACACACCGAACCTGAACCGGCTCGCGGCCAACGGCTTGCGTTACAGCCAGTTCTACAACACGGCGCGGTGCAGCCCGTCACGGGCATCGCTTTTGACCGGGCTGCATCCGCATCAGACCGGTATCGGCATTCTCACCTATAGTTCCGGCCCCGAGGGCTACGCGGGCGACCTGAACCGCCGCTGCGTCACCATCGCCGAGGTGCTGAAACAAAGCGGCTACAAAACCTATATGAGCGGCAAGTGGCACGTCACCAACAGCGCCACGGAGCCATCTCACTCATGGCCGTTGCAGCGCGGCTTTGATGAGTTCTTCGGTACTATCATGGGCGCCGGCAGCTTCTACAATCCGAACACGCTGACCCGCGGCAACGACAACGTCGATCACGAGGCGGAGCGGGATCAAAACTTCTTCTACACCGATGCCATCAGCGATCACGCGGCCGGTTGTATCCGCGCCCATCGGGAGCAAAACAGCCACCAGCCATTCTTTCAATATGTGGCTTATACCGCGCCGCATTGGCCCTTGCATGCGCATGAAGAGGATATCGCCAAATACAGAGGCCGCTTCGACGCCGGCTGGGACCGGCTTCGCGAAGAGCGGATGTCGCGGTTGGTCCGCGAGGGGATCATCCATCCTTCCTCGCGTTTGACCGATCGCGATCCGACGCAACCGCCGTGGCCGGAGGCAGCCGATCGCGAATGGCTGCTGCGCTGCATGGAGGTCTATGCGGCCCAGATCGATCGTATGGACCAAGGCATCGGGCGTATCCTCAAGGCGCTGGAGGAGACCGGCCAGCTTGATAACACACTGTTGCTGTTCCTGTCGGATAACGGAGGCAGTGCCGAAGATATCCCCATGGGCATTTCCGCCCGGGAATTGGTCGAAGAACTCATGATTGCCAAGGCTACGACGCGCGCGGGTGAGCCGGTTCGTTTCGGCAACGATCCGAATCTGATGCCCGGCGGTGAAGATACCTATCAGAGCTACGGCACGGCTTGGGCCAATCTTTCGAACGCGCCATTCCGGCTCTACAAGCACTGGGTGCATGAGGGCGGCATCGCCACGCCGCTGGTGGTCCATTGGCCGGCGGGTATCGAGAGCCGGGGCGAGATCAGGCACAATCCCGGCCAGTTGCCGGACATCATGGCGACCATCGTCGAGGCGACCGGCGCGACCTATCCGCGACGTTACGGTAACAACGACATTCCACCCTGCGAGGGAGAAAGTCTCGTTGCGTCCTTCCGCACGGATGAAAGCGAGCGCGGTCCGCTGTTCTGGGAACACGAGGGCAACGCAGCCGTCCGCATGGGAAAGTGGAAGCTGGTGCGTAAATATCCGGGGGAGTGGGAGCTCTACGACATGGGTATTGACAGGACCGAGATGCAGGACCTGGCACCGCAATATCCCGATCGAGTTTGCGAGATGCGCATGAGTTATGAGGCGTGGGCAGAACGCTGCGGCGTCATTCCGCGCGAAAAAATCCTCGAGATGATGAAGGCCGAGGGCGCAACCGCGTTCTGGGAAGAGGAGGAAGAAAAGGAGGAAGACGGCGCACTGGTCCTCTGACGACGAGAGCGAGCCGATGACGGCGCTCCGAACGCCTTGTTGCGTGGCAAAGAAGGACGGCGAACGGTCGGCTCCAGCCGGCGGAACGGCTTCGCGCCGCCACTCGGTGGCGCGATCGGCGCAAGCTGTCGCCTTCCGCTGGTGCGGGATAGCGGGCGGGACATTTCGCATGGGCTCCGACGATGCCGGGTCCTTCCCGGATGACGGCGAGGGCCCGGTGCGGAGGGTCAGCGTCAGCCCGTTCCGGATCGCGGCTTACGCCGTGACCAACGCGCAGTTCGCCGATTTCGTGCGGGAAACCGGATACAGGACCGAAGCCGAGCGGTTCAACTGGTCGTTCGTTTTCCAGAGCTTCGTCGGTGCGGAAGCCAGACAGCGGATCGATCGCGTACCTGCCGAGACGCCGTGGTGGCTTCCGGTGCCGCGAGCCTACTGGGCCCAGCCGGAAGGCCCCAACAGCACGGTGTTTGACCGCCTCCACCACCCCGTCGTTCATGTGACCTGGAACGATGCCAAGGCCTATTGCGACTGGTCCGGGACACGGCTGCCCAGCGAAGCCGAATGGGAGTACGCCGCCCGCGGTGGCCTGGACCACAATGTCTACCCGTGGGGCAACGTATTGAATCCGGATGGAATGCACCGCTGCAACATTTGGCAGGGACAGTTTCCAACCCATGACACGGCCGAGGATGGCTATGCCGGGACCGCGCCGGTCGATGCCTACGCACCGAACGGCCACGGCCTCTACAACGCCGTAGGAAACGTCTGGGAGTGGTGTGAAGACTGGTTCTCTCCCAACTACCACCGGGAAAGCAGCGACGTCGATCCGCTCTGGACGCGGGTGACCACGGGCCGTTCGATGCGCGGCGGATCGTTTCTCTGCCACGAATCCTATTGCAACCGATATCGGGTCGCCGCCCGAACCGGAGCCGCGCCCGACAGCTCCGCAAGCAATATCGGTTTTAGAGTCGTTTCGGCGGCTAGCCAATAGTGGCTTTATCCGCCAGTTTTTTCTGTCTGGTCATAGACCAGCCGGGCGACCTGGTTGAGGCGGTCCTTGTCGGTCGGGCCGGACAGCACATAGCCGACGCCGTTTTCGGACCAGTACATCGCACCTGAATTGTCGGCGGCGGTGTAGCGCATCTGCGCCGTGCCGGTCTTGGCGCGCGAGGTATAGAGCGTGAAGCGCTCTCCCGAGGCGCTCTCATACATCAGGAACGAGGCGGGTCCGGTCGGACCGGGCAGCAGCCGTCCGCCGACCAGCTTCAATCCGGTCGTGTCCAGTTCCGGCGCATGGACGGCCCAGCCGCAACGCCTGGTCAGCCATTGCTGGAGATGCGCGCGCTCGCTTCCCGGCACTTCAACGGGATGGCGGACCTCGACGACGTAGAGCCGGTGCGCGTCCAGCGCGTCCAGCGTCAGATTCTGGAACGCCGACGGCGAAGCCGCCGCGCCATGCGCCAGCCAGCCCACGCCACCGCCGGCGACGAAGGCCACAAGCGTCGCGGCGACTGCGCCGTAGATCCATTTGCGCGGCTGCCGCACCAGCCGCTCGATCTCGAGCCGCTTCGGCACCGCCTCGTCGGCGACGGAGTCGTAACGCGCATGCAGCGCCTCCGCCATCGAGCGCCATGACTGCACCCGTTCGGCATCGTCAGCGTGCGCCGCGAGCCATGCCTCGACATCGGCGCGACGCTCCGGCGGCAGCTCGTTGTCGACGTAAGCGTGCAACTCGTCTTCGGTGACGGGAATCCTGGGGTCGGTCATCGTCGTGGTCTCTGTCTGATCCTGATCGAAGATTGTCCTCCGCCCAAAGCCGAGGGATGAGAAAGCCATCGCTTTTCAAATCTGCCGGTCACACCGGTATGCATAACGCCTGCCATCGCCAAGCTCGCCATCATTTCACCCGCCGCAACGCGGTGCGTTCGCCCTCGAGCGAGGCCTTCACATGCGCGCGCGCACGGGCCAGGCGGGACATCACGGTGCCGATCGGCACGCCCTGGATGTCGGCGACCTCGCGATAGCTCAGACCTTCCAGCATCACCAAGAGCAGCACCGCGCGTTGCTCCTCCACCAATGTTGCCAGCGCACGGGCGATGTCGCGGCCTTCGGCTTCGGTCCCGCTGGCATCCGGATTGTTGTCGAGCAGCGGCATGAATTGCGGCCGCCGCGCCAGCGACCGCCGCCGGTTCTTGTTGAGGTTGGTCAGGATGGTGTACAGCCAGCTCCTGACATCGCCGCCGTGAAACAGCCGTTCCGAGCGCAGCGCCCGCACCAGCGTGTCCTGCACCAGATCGTCGGCGACATCGGCATCGCGCGCCAGCGCACGTGCGTAACGGCGCAGCGCCGGAATCATAGCTTCGACACTCTGACGAAACGCGGTCATTGACGCCCGGTCGTGGGTTGCGCGGCCCGCGCCCGGTCTCGGACACGCGATCGCCTGTTCCAGCATAACACCGAAATCACGCGGCTATTCCGGGCGTTGGGCTGCCGGGAGAACAGCGTTAATTCAGGGCGGATTTAGGCTGTACCGGCCGGGGGCGCTGGTGTACCTCCAGACCCGGTCAAGTTCGATTGGAAAAGCTTAAATGTCGCAAAATTCGGGTCTGATGCAGGGCAAGCGCGGGGTGATCCTCGGCGTTGCCAACAACCGCTCGATCGCTTGGGGCATCGCCAAGGCGTGCCAGGCGGCGGGTGCGGAAATCGCGCTGACCTGGCAGGGCGACGCCCTGAAGAAGCGGGTCGAACCCTTGGCGAAGGAACTCGGCGGCATCCTGCTCGGCCATTGCGACGTCACCGAGCCCGCGACCATCGACGCGGTGTTCGACGTGCTCCGGGAAAAATGGGGCAAGATCGATTTCGTGGTGCACGCGATTGCGTTCTCCGACAAGGACCAGCTCGACGGCCGCTACCTTGAAACCACCGCCGACAATTTTTCCAAAACCATGCTGATCAGCTGCTATTCGCTGACCGCGATCGCGCAACGCGCCGAAAAGCTCCTGACCGATGGCGGCTCGATCGTGACGCTGACCTATTACGGCGCCGAGAAATGGATGCCGCATTACAACGTGATGGGGGTCGCCAAGGCGGCGCTGGAGGCGAGCGTGCGCTATCTTGCGGCTGATCTCGGCGAGAAGAACATTCGCGTCAACGCGATTTCGGCGGGCCCGATCAAGACGCTGGCGGCGTCCGGCATCGGCGACTTCCGCTACATTTTGAAGTGGAACGAATACAACGCGCCGATGCGCCGCACCGTGACCATCGAGGAAGTCGGCGACAGCGCGCTCTATCTGCTGTCGGACCTGTCGCGCGGCGTCACCGGCGAGGTGCACCACGTCGATTCCGGCTATCACGTCGTCGGCATGAAGCGGCCGGATGCGCCGGATATTTCGCTGGGCCATTCGTTGAACAAGGAATAGCTCGGTTCCGATGTCCGCGCCCGTCATCTACTACATCCGCCATGGCGAGACCGCATGGAATGCGGCAGGCCGTTTCCAGGGAACGCAGGATATCCCGCTGAACGATCTCGGCCGCACCCAGGCTGCCGCCGCGGGCGGTATTCTCGCCGATCTGCTGGCGCGCGATGGCCGCGAGCCGTCGTCGATGCCGTTCGTCGCCAGTCCGCTCGGCCGCGCCCGGTCGACGATGGAGCTGGTGCGCGGCACGCTGAAGCTCGCGCCGGACGATTACGCTATCGACCCTCGGCTGCGCGAGATCGGCTATGGCCAGTGGGAAGGCCTGACCTTGCCCGAGATGAAGCTGCACGATGCCGCAACATTCGCATCCCGCGACCGGGACATCTGGGGCGTCGCGGCGCCGTCGGGCGAAAGCTATGCCAGCGTCACCTTGCGCATGCGGGAGTGGTTCGATTCCCTTCTGGTCGACACGGTGACGGTGGCCCATGGCGGCACCATGCGGGCCCTGATGGTCGCGCTCGGCATCGCAACCCCGACCGAAGCCTCCGCGACGCCGATCGGGCAGGGCGTGGTCTACGTCTTCAGCGACGGCGGCGTGAAGAAGCATAGTTAAGGGCGCGATCGCGACGAAAGTTGCGATTTTCGCGACTTATCGCTACGACAAGTAGCGATAATCGCTACTTCGGAAATGTCGATGTCCTTCAACACCTTCGGCCACATGTTCCGGGTCACGACCTTCGGCGAGAGCCACGGGGTCGCGATCGGCTGCGTGGTCGATGGCTGTCCGCCGCTGTTGCCGTTGTCCAACGAAGACATCCAGCGCGATCTCGACCGCCGCCGGCCCGGACAGTCGCGCTTCACCACCCAGCGCCAGGAAGCGGACGCGGTGAAGATCCTGTCCGGCGTGATGGCGCATCCGGAGACCGGCGTGCAGGTGACGACGGGGACCCCGATCGCCTTGCTGATCGAGAACACCGATCAGCGTTCGAAGGATTATTCCGAGATCAAGGACAAGTTCCGTCCGGGCCATGCCGACTTCACCTATGAGGCCAAGTACGGCCTGCGCGATTATCGCGGCGGCGGGCGTTCGTCGGCGCGCGAGACCGCGACGCGGGTCGCGGCCGGTGCGATCGCGCGCAAGATATTGCCGGATGTGAAAGTGCGCGGCGCGCTGGTGCAGATCGGTCCGCACAAGATCGACCGCGACAAATGGGATTGGGACGAGATCGCGCGCAATCCGTTCTTCTGCCCGGACAAGGAAAAAGCCGCGTTCTTCGAAATCTATCTCGACGGCATCCGCAAGAGCGGCTCGTCGATCGGTGCGGTCATCGAGGTGGTCGCGGAAGGCGTGCCGCCCGGATTGGGTGCGCCGATCTACGCCAAGCTCGATGCGGATCTGGCCGCGGCGCTGATGAGCATCAACGCCGTAAAAGGCGTCGAGATCGGCGCCGGCTTTGACGCGGCGGCATTGTCGGGCGAAGAAAACGCCGACGAGATGCGCACCGGCAATAACGGCACGCGGTTTCTTTCCAACAATGCCGGCGGCATCCTGGGCGGTATCTCCACCGGGCAGCCGGTGGTGGCGCGCTTCGCCGTGAAGCCGACGTCCTCGATCCTGTCGCCCCGTCGCACCGTGGATCGCGCCGGCGCCGATACCGACATCATGACCAAAGGCCGTCACGACCCCTGCGTCGGTATCCGCGCGGTGCCGGTGGGCGAAGCCATGATGGCCTGCGTGCTGGCGGATCATTTTCTCAGGCATCGCGGGCAGGTCGGGGGGTAGCAGCTGCCGCCTTGACGTTTCCTGAGCTTGCGCCGCAAATACCTGGTCATGAACGTAGCCGAGCTGCAGAAGATTACCGACTGGCTGATCGATGGCGCGAGGTCAGCGGCCAATCCGGCCGATATGATGGCGCAAACCTGTGAGCGCCTGGTGCAGGCGGGCTTGCCGCTCTGGCGCGTCGGCGTCTTCGTTCGAACGTTGCATCCCGATATTTACGGCCGCAATTTCATCTGGCGGCCCGACGCCGAGGTCGAAATCGGCACGGTCGATTTCGACATTTTGAATGCGCCCGAATTCAAGGCCAGCGCGCTGTCGATCGTCTTCACGCAGGGGATAGAAGTGCGGGCCCGTGTGGACGATCCGCAGAGCAGGCGTTTCCCGATCATCGAGGACCTGCGCGCCGAGGGCGTCACCGATTACGTCGCGCTGCCGCTGCACTTTGTGGAAGGCTCGATCAACGCATCGAGCTGGACCACGAAGCAGCCCGGCGGCTTCAGCGATGACCAGTTGGCCGCGCTGCGACGGCTTGTGGCGCCGCTGGCGCGGATCATCGAGATCATCAGCCTGAGCCGCACCGCCACGCTGCTGCTGGATACCTATGTCGGCAATCGCGCCGGTGCGCGGATTCTCGGCGGCCAGATTCGCCGGGGCCATGCCGATTCGATGCATGCGGCGATCTGGCTATCGGATCTGCGCGGTTTCACGGCGCTTTCGGACCGGCTGCCGGCCGAGACGGTGGTCGATATTCTCAATGGCTATTTCGACTGTCAGGTGTCCGCGATCAGGACGCATGGCGGCGAGGTCCTGAAGTTCATGGGCGATGGCCTGCTCGCCGTTTTTCCAATCGATGAATATGTCGGCGATGCCCAGCAGGTCTGTTCGCACGTGCTGGAAGCTGCGCGCGAATCCCGCGCCAGCGTCGAGGCGCTGCATTATCCGATTGGAGAGACGATCGAGCGCTTCCGCTTCGGCGTCGCGCTGCATGTCGGCCACATCTTGTACGGCAATATCGGCGGCGGCAACCGGCTCGACTTCACCTGCATCGGTCCCGCCGTCAATCTCGCGGCGCGGCTGGAAAAGATTGCCGGCCGCCTCAACCGTACCATTGTGGCGTCGGAAGGATTCGCCGGAATTTGCGCCGGCGGCTGGAGCGAGCTTGGCGAGTTTCCGATCGCAGGATTCTCGAAGGCCGAGCGGGTCTATGGCTTGCTGGACGAAGCGCCGGTGCCGGCGAACTGACGCTCAATACCGCAGCCGTCCCGACTGCGACGTCATTGCCTTGAGTGTCATGCAACAGACATTCTTCAAGCCCCACCGGCCTGCTTAACGGTTGATTAACCATGTTTGTTCAACTCTCGCTTACCATTTCCCGCGCCAAGGATGTCTCCTGTGTCCATTTCGGTCGGATCAAACAACGCCGCTGCGCTCAGCTATGCCGGCAACGCCTATGCATCCGGGAGCGGTGCGTCGAAATCCGGTCCGGCGACTGCCGATAACGCCGACACCTCCTCGGCGCCGGCATCGGCGACTTCCGTCACCCTGTCTGACAAGGCCAAGGCCTATCTCGCGCAGAGCGCAACGGCTGCGGACGATCCCTTATCGCTGACAACCGTGACCACGAATGCGCGGGCCTGGTTCGACCAGCAATATGCATCGCTCGGCACCACGTCCGCGATGCTCGACGGGCAGGTCGCCGTCGATCTTTCCGGCCAGTCGCGCGCGAGTTTGTCCGCCATCGCCGATAACAAGCTCGGCCAGTTCACCGACGACGAGATGACGGCAGCAACCAGGACGCTGCAGGCGCGATTTGACAGTGCCATGACCCCTCGTGTCGTGATCGCCCGCCATACCGGAGATTACGCGAGCCTCTACACCGCGGCGTCGGACTATCTCGATCAAGCCGGCGCCGACGAAAAGGCAACCGTAGCCTGGCAGGATCAGAAGCAGGCCGTGCAGGAAGGGCTGGCCGCCGCCCGCGCAAACTTCGGCAAGGCTCCCGCCACTAACAATGACAACGATCCGGTCAGGTCGCTGCTCGATCGGACGTCGATCCAGGCGCCGGTTGCCGCCGGTTCAAGCCCCGACGCGCTGGCCGCCAACGCGCGCGCGATGCTCGACGCGCAAGCGAGCAGCGCCAGGGACAATGGCAAGGATCTGGTTTTCACCGGCGGTCGGACAACCGGGCAACAAGTGGATTTCAGTGCCTTCAACAACAGGACGTTGGCGATCATGGCGCTGAACAGCGACGCCACGTTTTCGAGGGAAGAAACAAGCGCCGCGAAGGCTGAACTCAATCAGCGCACCCGCAGCGGCGTCTTGAATGCATTCGATCCGACCGCGAACAGCGGCGCGCAGGAAACGACGCAGGCGCTGCTCAAGCAATATTCGACCATGAGCGCCGAGGAAAAACAGATCCTCGGCTTCAGCGATGATTTCGCCAACAAGATCATGCAGAATTACCGCACGATGTCGTCGGTACAGAGCAGCCTCAGTTCGGCGAGCGGACTGGCGGCATATCTCTAGCCGCACCTCTGAACCCGGGCATAATGGCCTCAAGTTGAACCGCTGGCGTTCAGTCACCTCGCCCGCAAGCGGGAGAGGAAGTGCAGCGTTGGCGCCGTGAGCTACGCCGTCTTCGGCTGCACCGCTACTCCTCCGGCTCGGTCGTGAACAGCAGCGGGTAGCCCTTGGCGCGGCCGGCGTCGGTGGCGCGTGTCGCCTTGGTCTCGGCGACGTCCCTGGTGAACACGGCGACCACGCATACGCCGCGCTGGTGCGCCGTGATCATGACCTTGTGGGCCTGATCCTCGGTCATGCGGAATTCCGCCTTCAGCACGGTGACCACGAATTCGCGAGGCGTGTAATCGTCGTTGACCAGGATGACCTTGTGCAGGCGGGGCCGCTCGGTCTTGGTCTTGACCTTGGTTTTCGGCTTGGTAACGCTATCGGCCATTCCACCTCGATTAGTTGGCGCGGCATTCCGCCAGGCGCGGCACCATCGTCTGATCGCCGCTGCTGACGGCCATCGCGACCAGTTTACAAGCTCCGGCCCGGTCCTGGAACTGAGCATTCTGTGAGAGTTTCAGGCCGATCAGTGCGGCCGTCGGCCCGGGCTCGTCGAGTTCCGCCGCCCCTGCCGCATGATAGGGCACCGCCTTCGAGCAGCAGCGCCAGCGTGACCTCCGGGTCGGCCTTGCGGATTGCGTGCGCTTGTTCGGTCTTGGCAGGCATACTGTCCGGCCGCGCTCATTGTTTCGAGTAAAGAACACGGCCGCGCTCAGCCGCGCGCTCCATTTGTCGCGCCGCCGGCAAAATTCGTTCAATTCCTGGGCGCAGGCGTCGTAAGTCTGGCCACCGAAAACGGCTTCTCGCTCGGTTCAGAAGGCACAGGAGCGCAGGCCCGGGCCGTAGTTCTGCGGAAAATCAAGGCTGCCATGCGCTCGATTCCGAGCCGCCTAACTCGAATGTGTAGGGGCAATCGATGTTCGCACTTTTCGAAGGCGCATTTGCGTGTCACCATCGCGTCATACGACGGGAGGGCCGCTGATGCGCTGGTATGTCTCGATCGGGGCGGTGCTTGTCGCGGGCGCGATGGCCGGCGGCGATGTCGCGGGTATCGCCGCGCCGGGCCCCAAGAATCAATTGAGCCATCACCCAGGCCCGCAAACAGCCGACAAGGAAGCCACGCCGTCCGTCGACGTCGAGTTGATCCTGGCCGTCGACGTCTCCTATTCGATGGATATGGACGAACTCGCGATCCAGCGCGAGGGTTACGCGCAGGCGATCATCTCGAAGGAGTTTCTGCAGGCGCTGAAGACCGGGCCGAACGGCAAGATTGCGGTGACCTATTTCGAGTGGGCCGCCTCCAGCGACCAGAAGATCATCATTCCCTGGCGGCTGATCGATGGCCCGGAAACGGCCGATGCGGTTGCCGCCGAGATCATGAAGACGCCGATCCGCCGCGCCTCGCGCACTTCGATCTCGGGTGCGATCAATTTCGCGATGCCGCTGTTCGACGAGAACCCGTATCGCGGCTTGCGGCGTGTCATCGATATTTCCGGTGATGGCCCCAACAATAACGGCGCTCCGGTCGCCGGCGCGCGGGATGCAGCATTGGAGAAGGGCATCGTCATCAACGGCCTGCCGATCATGATGAAGGAGCCGTCCTATTCGACCATGGATATCGACAACCTCGATTTCTATTACGAGGACTGCGTCATCGGTGGCCCCGGCTCGTTCGTGGTGACGATCAAGGATCGCGACAAGTTCAAGGAGGCGATCCGCACCAAGCTGCTGCTGGAGGTCGCAGGGCGAACGCCCGAGGGCCGGGTTATCCCGGTGGCCGACAAGGAGCCGCGCGTGAACTGCATGGTTGGCGAGAAGATCTGGCAGGACCGCTGGGGGCGGTGAGCCACAAACGGCGGCCGTGTTTCACCTCCCCATAGGGAGAGGTGAAGGGCCCGCTCTATCCGGGTTACGACACTCAAACCCTCGTGGAGACGCGCGGCATCGCCGCGCATCTCGAACCATGCGGCCTAACTACGCCCGCGCTTCCAGGATCAGGTTGAACGGCGTTTCCGTGGCGCGGCGAAACCGTGTCAGGCCGCCTTTGTTGGCGACATCGCGAAGCCGCGCTTCGCCGGCTTGCGCGCCGAGCGCGAGGCCAACCTCCTGATCGAGCGAAGCCGGCGTGCAGACCACCGTCGAAGCGGCGTAATATATCCGCCCGATCGGGTTGAGGTTGTCCTCCAGCCGGTCGTTGGCGAACGGCTCGACCAGCATGCAGGTGCCGTCCGGCGCCATGGTCTCGCGCACATGCTTCATCGCGCCGACCGGGTCGCCCATGTCGTGCAGGCAGTCGAAGAAGCAAACGAGGTCATAGTTCTCCGCCGGATAGGTCTTGGCGGAGTGGACGTCGAAGCTCACGCGCTCGCCGAGTCCGGCTTCCTGTGCGGTCTGGCGTGCGGCCTCGATCGAGCCCGGATGATAATCGAATCCGAAGAACCGCGAGTTCGGAAATGCTTCCGCCATCAGCCGCGTCGACACGCCGTGTCCGCAGCCGACGTCGGCAACGCGTGCGCCACGCTTGAGCTTGTCGACCACGCCGTCCAGCGCGGGCAGCCATTCCTGCACCAGATGGTGCTTGTAACCGGTGCGGAAGAAGCGCGCAGTGCCGCAGAACAGGCATTCGCTGCGCCGATTCCAGCCGACGCCCTTGCCGGTCTTGAACGCGTCGGTGATCTTCGGTTCGTCGAGGAACGTCGCCGAAACCAGGCTGCCGACCGCGCCCATGAATACCGGGCTGTCGTCGTCGCCGAACACCATGCCCTGTTCAGGCGTCATCGAGAACTTGCCCGACGCGGTGTCGTAATCGACATAGCCGGAGGCGGCTTGGGCGGCGAGCCATTCGCGGACATAGCGTTCGCTGGTTCCCGTCGCCTGCGCGAGTTCCGTCGAGGTGAGGGGACCTTTGGCGGAAAGCGTCTTGTAAAGGCCGAGCTTGTCGCCGATCAGCATCAGCGAGGCGTTCATCGCCGCACCGACGTCGCCCAGCACCTTTCCCATGAATGCATTCAGCTTGTCGGGATTGACGTCCATGATGATCTCCCTTGAAGGTCGACTTTCCGTGACGAGGTGAGCTGCAGCACGCGGCGCGGGCATTCGGCTGCCCGTCTTGCTCAGTCCGTCGGCATTCCGACGCTGGATCGGCGATCACATATGGAGACGGTGATCGACCGGTTCTGCGGCCGCTTCACATGCGTAAGTCATCGGACCACACAACAGGTTCAACGCTTCATCACAAATCGGGCGACCAGTTCCACATGCGGGGTGTGGCGGAACTGGTCGACCGGCGTCACGCCTTCGATCCGGTAGCCGCCATCGACCAGGATGCGCGCGTCGCGGGCAAAGGTCGCGATGTTGCATGAGACCGCCACCACCACAGGAACCTTGCTGGCCGCGAGCTGAAGGACTTGCGCCTGCGCGCCCTGCCGCGGCGGATCGAACACGACGGCGTCATAGTCGCGCAGCTCCTGCGGCATCAGCGGACGCCGGAACAGGTCGCGCGCCTCGGCCTTGACCGGTTTCAATCCGGTCGTGGCCATCGCCGCTTTCTGCAATGCCGTGACCGCGCCCGCATCGCTGTCGAATGCAGAAATCCTGGACTTCGCCGCAAGCCGCAGCGCGAACGGCCCGACACCGCAAAACAGGTCGGCGATGTGCTTGGCGCGCTTGCAATGTTCGAATACCAGCGCTGCCAGCGTTTCCTCGCCGGCGGCCGTCGCCTGCAGGAACGAGCCGGGCGGCAGCGTGACCTGCGCAGCACCGATTGCGATGGTCGGCGGCATCCGCATCAGCACCAGTTCGCCATGGCGCGTCAGCCGGGCCAGCCGGTGTTGCTCGGCAATCCGGGACAGCGTCGCGATCATCCTTGCCGGCAGCGGCCCGGAGCCGCGCACATCGACGTCGAGGCCGCCATCCGTCGCGGTAACCTGGATGTCGAGCGGCTTGCCGGTTGATATCAACGGCTCGGCGAGCGCCCATCCTGCCTCGATCGCCCCGTTCAAGCCGGGCGCAAGAATGGGGCAGCGATCGATCGGGACGATGTCGTGGGAATGCGCCGCGGCGAAGCCGACCTTGAGCACGTCATGGGTGCCGACCCGGGCGTGGAGCGTCATCCGGCGGCGGCCGAGCCCATGCGCATCGACCAGCGGATGCACGTCACAGTCGAGCTTTGCCTGCGCCAGCGTCTCGACGACGATATCGCGTTTCCAGGCGCGGTATTGCCCGGTGTCCCAGTGCTGGATCGCGCATCCGCCGCACACGCCAAAATGCTGGCAAAATGGCGTGACCCGCTCCGGGCTGGCACGCTCGACCTGCAGCAGCCGCCGGCGGTCGGGATGGCCCGGGACGGCTTCGACCTCGACGGTCTCGCCGCCCAGCGTATACGGCACATAGACATTGACGCCGCCGGCCAGGGCGACGCCGTCGCCGCGGTGGCCGACGTGATCGATGACGAGGCGCTCAACCACGTCGCGCGCCGATGAAGAATTCGATATTGCCGTCGCCGCCCTTGATCGATGACGGAAACACCTGGATTTCGGTGCAGCCGAGCGAGGTGGCAAAGGCCGCGATGTCGTCGCAGATTTCCTGATGCACCATCGCATTGCGGATGATGCCGTGTTTGGACCTGCGCGGCGCCTCGAATTGCGGCTTTATCAGCGCCAGCAGATGCATCGGGGCTGCAGCGAGCGACAGCGCCACCGGCAGCACGGCTTTCAGCGAGATGAAGCTGACGTCGATCACGACCACGTCCGGCCGCGCCGGCAGGCGCTTGCCTTCGAAACCGCGGATGTCGGTTTCTTCCATCGAAACGATCTTGGGGTGGCCGCGCAGCGACGAATGCAGTTGCTCGCGTCCGACATCGATCGAGAATACCAGGCTGGCGCCGTTGGCCAGCAGTACCTCGGTGAAGCCGCCGGTCGATGTGCCGACGTCGAGGCAGACGTGATCTTCGATCTCGATCGGGTATTGCTCGAGCGCGCCGGCCAGCTTGACGCCGCCGCGCGAGACAAAGGGATGCGCGGGCTGCGCCTGCAGCACGGCATCGACCGGAATGCTCTCGGACGGCTTCAGGACCTTCTTGTCATTGGCGATGACGAGACCCGCTTCGATCGCGGCCTGCGCCCGAGCCCGGCTCTCGAACAGCCCGCGCTCGACCAGCAACATATCCGCGCGCTTGCGGAGAGGGGGCATGCCGGTCTCCCGTCTGGACAAAGTTCAATCCGGACCACGAGCATGCCGTCTTGCAGCGAAGCAGCAGGCCCGACAGGGGTCAGGCCAGCTTCACGGTCTCGGCCTTGAAATCCTTGCCGAGCGTCTCGAAGACCTTGGCGACGATGCCCTTGGCGTCGAGTCCGGCACGCGCATACATCGCGCTCGGCGTGTCGTGGTCGAGGAACACGTCGGGCAGCACCATCGCGCGCATCCTCAAGCCGCCGTCGAGCATGCCGTGCTCCGCCAGCGTCTGCATGACGTGGGAGCCGAAGCCGCCGATCGAGCCTTCCTCGATGGTGAGCAGGATTTCGTGCTCGCGCGCGAGTTTCAGGACCAGGTCGACATCGAGCGGCTTCATGAAGCGCGCGTCGGCGATCGTGGTGGAGAGGCCATGGGCGGCCAGTTCGTCCGCGGCCTTTTCGCACTCGGCGAGACGGGTGCCGAACGACAGCAGCGCGATCTTGGTGCCCTCGCGGACGATGCGGCCCTTGCCGATCTCCAGGGGAATGCCGACCTCGGGCATCTCCACGCCGCGGCCTTCGCCGCGCGGATAGCGCAGCGCGCTCGGGCGGTCGTTGATCGCCACCTGGGTTGCGACCATGTGCACCATTTCGGCTTCGTCGGAGGCCGCCATGATGACGAAATTGGGCAGGCAGCCGAGATAGGCATTGTCGAACGAGCCGGCATGGGTCGCGCCGTCGGCACCGACGAGGCCGGCACGGTCGATCGCGAAGCGCACCGGCAGGCTCTGGATCGCCACGTCGTGCACGACCTGGTCGTAGCCGCGTTGCAGGAAGGTCGAATAGATCGCGCAGAACGGCTTGTAGCCCTCGGTGGCAAGGCCTGCCGCAAAGGTCACGGCATGCTGCTCGGCGATGCCGACGTCGAAGGTGCGGGTGGGGAAGGCCTTGGCGAAGATGTCGATGCCGGTGCCGGACGGCATCGCCGCGGTAATGCCGACTATCTTGTCGTCCTTCTCGGCTTCCTTGACCAGGCTCTGGCCGAACACGTTTTGGTAGGCGGGCGCGTTGGGTTTTGCTTTCGCCTGCGTGCCGGTGGCGATATCGAACTTGACGACAGCATGGTATTTGTCGGCGGAGGCTTCCGCCGGGCCGTAGCCCTTGCCCTTTTGCGTCACGACGTGAACCAGGATCGGGCCGTCCTTCATGTCGCGGACGTTCTTGAGCACGGGCAGCAGGTGGTCGAGGTTATGGCCGTCGATCGGGCCGACGTAATAGAAGCCGAGTTCCTCGAACAGCGTGCCGCCGCCGACCATGAAGCCGCGGGAATATTCTTCGGCACGGTTGGCGCGGTCGGCCAGCACCTTCGGCAGATGCTTGTTGATCTGTTTGGCCGCCTCGCGCAGCGAGCGGTAGGTCTTGCCGGAATAAAGCCTGGACAGATAGGCCGACATCGCGCCGACGGGCGGAGCGATCGACATGTCATTGTCGTTCAGGATCACGATCAGGCGCGAGTTCATGGCGCCGGCATTGTTCATCGCCTCATAGGCCATGCCTGCCGACATCGCGCCGTCGCCGATCACGGCGATGACGTTGTTGGTGGCGCCGGAGAGGTCGCGCGCCACTGCCATGCCGAGGCCGGCCGAGATCGAGGTGGAGGAGTGCGCGGCGCCGAACGGGTCGTAGTCGCTCTCGCTGCGTTTGGTGAAGCCCGACAGCCCGCCGCCGGTGCGCAGCGTGCGAATGCGGTCGCGGCGGCCGGTCAGGATCTTGTGCGGATAGGCCTGGTGGCCGACATCCCAGATCAGACGATCGCGCGGCGTGTCGAAGATGTAGTGCAATGCCGTTGTCAGTTCGACGACGCCGAGGCCGGCGCCGAAATGGCCGCCCGTGACCGAAACGGCATCGATGGTTTCCTGACGCAATTCGTCGGCGACCTGCTGCACCTGCTCCACCTTGAGCTTGCGCAGATCGTCCGGGGTCCGGATCGTGTCGAGGAGTGGCGTTTTACTAAATACGGTCACGGCGATATTCCAATTTTGCATGTCGGAAGGAGGATTCCCGACGTGAGATGGGTTGCGCGATATCAGCGCAGTGAAAACCTGGACACCGGACGCCACCGCGGCAGTCCGATGGCTGATTCGAAAGCCTAGATGCGCTCCGGTTGGTTCAACGTGATGTACATCACTTTTAGCGGCTTCACCCTTCCCGGCTTTTTTTACGAGCTATTTGAAGCATTTACTGTCACCAAACAGAGACACTGGGTCGCTTTCAACAGCCATAGTTCCCAAAGCTTTACACCAAAGCGGTAGCCAAAGCCAATCCGCAGGGGCCTGTACATGAAGTCCTTGGAACTGCGGATTTCAACCCCGGCGTCGTGCCGAAGGTTCCAATTCGCCCAAATCGGCGGCATCCAGACGGCTCGGCGTGGCGGTTTCGAGCCTTTTCCACGCCCATTCGCGGCCCGCAGCGTCGCCGGTTGCGATCGCCAAGGCGGCCTCGGGATAAGCCATGCGTTCGTGCAGGGGGACGGGCCCGCACACGATCATGAAAAAATCGTAGGCATGCGGCCGCTCGTTCGCCATCACGAACTGGAAATGCAGCCGGAAGAATTTCCAGCGAAACACGTCGTAATGTTCGGGCTTGACGATGTCGCGGAACCGGATTGGCACGATGGTTGGATTGCGCCGGGAAGGACCGGCGTCGATGTCGTGGCCCGTGATTGGATCGAACGGATAGAAGTTCATCACGTCCTTGCGCGACTGGCAGTCGATCCAGTCGATCGAAGGTTCGACCGCAAGCCGCCGCAGATTGTCGCGGAAATCCTGCGATACGGCATGGAAACCGACGATCGGAAAATTTCCACCGATTGTGAGCAGGACGATACGTGGGCCGCGCCGTCCGAGCGCCGGATCGAGCTGCAGCGCCCGCGCCAGGATCTCGGTTCCCAGGAACGATCCCGAACTGTGGCCGACAATGACGATTTCGTCGGCATCGCTGGTGCGCGCAACCTTGACGAGGTGCTTTGCAAAGCGGTCGATGCGCTGGTCCCATTCGGCCCGCTGGCGATGGGAAAACTCCCAGGTCCAGATCGTGTCGGACAGCAAATAGAGCACGTAGGTCTGGTTCTCCGTGTATTTCAACACGGTCCCAAGCAGTGCGACGAACACGGCCGCCGCCGCCGTGATGCTGAACAGATCGGGGATGCCGATCGCGTCCAGGCCCTTCTCGAAGAGAAAGGCGATGCCCGCGCAGCAGATGGCTTCCAGCAGCAGCACGAAATGCGGGTAGGTGATGAAGGTCGCGAAACGCCAGTGCGCCTTCCAGAACCTTGCGATCGTGCCGGCGAACACCAGTCGCCAATAGATCCACACCGCCTTGAACACGGTTTGCCAGATCGGCGACGCGAGATCTCTCTGAATGAAGTCTTCAAACCGCAGGAAATCGTAGTCGGTGCGGGTCTGCCAGTCACTCGCCTTGGTCTCGATGGTCCAGGATGCGGTCTCGCCGCCGGGCGCCACCTCGGGGCGGCTGATGGTGGCCGAGAGCTGGTACAGCCGGCCGAACTTCCGCAGTTCGGTCCTGAACATACGGTAATATTGCGCGAGGCCGCGCGGGTCGTATCCCTGGATATAAATGATATGCCGGTGCTGAACGCGCACTTCCTGTCCCCGGAATTATGGCGGGACTATAGCAGGCCGCGTCATGCACCAAGAGCTATTTCAGCCCTTTCGAGGAAGCGTGGCGGCCGGATTCGGCTAATATTCCCGACTGTTGCCGCCGTGCGACGTGATCCGCCTGCCGGTGGGGCATTATTGGACGTCGAGCGGCTCCGTTCCGGTCGCCTGACCGCCGGCATCGGTGGTGATCTTGTCGACGCGTGCTTCAGCCTGTCGCAGCAATTCCTCGCAGCGCCGCTTCAAGGACTCGCCCCGTTCGTAGATGGCAACCGACTCTTCCAGCGGAACCTTGCCCTCCTCGAGCCGCTTGACAATCGATTCCAGTTCGTCGATCGCGCGCTCGAAGCTCAGCTTCTTGACGTCCACCTGGGTATTTTCAGCCATATCGCGTTCCTGAATGCGGTCGTTCGCCGCAGACTCAACTCAATGTATGCGGGCGTTTTGTGGCGTTAATTCACGCGCCCATCAATGCGGTGACGTGCTCTGCCACCGACTCCTTCAGTCCCTGCAGGTCATAGCCGCCCTCGAGCACCGAGACAATCCGGCCTCCCGCGCAGGCCTCCGCGACATCCATCACCTTGCGCGTGACCCAGCCGAAATCCTCCGCCTTCAGATTGAGGGATGCCAGCGGGTCGCGATAATGGGCGTCGAAGCCGGCGGAGATGATGATCAGTTCGGGGCTGAATTTTTGCAACTGCGGCAGGATCAGGTTCTCGAATGCGGCGCGGAACTTGGCGCTGCCGTCTTCCGGCGCCAGCGGCGCGTTGACGATGGTGTCGTGCTCACCGCGCTCGCCGCTGGCGCCGCTGCCCGGAAACAGCGGCATCTGGTGCGTCGAGCAATACATCACCGTCGGATCGGCCCAGAAAATATCCTGGGTGCCATTGCCGTGATGGACGTCGAAATCGACCACGGCGGCGCGGGCGATGCCGTATTTGCGCTGGGCGTACCGCGCCGCGATCGCGGCATGGTCGAAAAAGCAAAAGCCCATCGGCTTGTTGATCTCGGCGTGATGACCCGGCGGACGGGTCGCGACGAAGGCATTGTGGTGCGCGCCGGTCATGACCGCGTCGGCCGCGGCTACCGCGCCGCCGACGCCGCGCATCACCGCTTCCCAGGTGCCCGGCGACATCGAGGTATCGCCGTCGAGATAGATCAGGCCGCTTGACGGCGCGATATGGCGCAGCTCTTCGATGTAATGCTCGTTATGGCACAGCGAGACCAGATCGAGCGAGCCCTCGGGCGCCTGTTCGCGCACCAATTTGTCGAAGCGGCCTTCGCCGAGAACTTCCGCAACCGCGCGTATCCGGTCGGGCCGTTCCGGATGCCCTGGCGGTGTCGAATGATCGAGGCTTGCGGGATGAGTGAGAAGGAGAGTCATGCATTGCCTTGGCGCGGCCCGCGCTCTTGAATACGATGTGACAACTTAGTGGGTTCCCGCGCGCAGCGAAAGGGCCTCCCGCCGCTCCTGGGTACCGCCGATGAAGATGGCCTGAGGAGGCACGCCGTCGCGCTCACAGCGTTCTGGTCCGCTGCCGATCAATCCAAGCGGACAAGCCGCGAGCGCTCTCAGTTCATCCGGACGATGCGATCCAGTTGTCCCGGCGATACCGGACTGTTCTTCTGAAAGTAGGCATAGAGAGCGTCGACGTCATAGACGCCGAATTGCGGCGACGTGCCTTCCTTGATCACGGTAAAGCCGTCGCCGCCAACCGACAGAAAATTGTTCACCGTCACGCGATAGCTCGCCGCAGGCTCGATGCGCTTTCCGTTCAGCGACAGGCTGTCGGCGATAATGCGGTCGCCATACGGCCTGGCGCCGTCCCAGGCATAGCTGAATCCCTTCGACACCTGCAGGATTCGCGGCCGCTTCGGATCGAGCCATTGCTGCTCGAGCATGTCCTTGAGCTGCGCGCCCGTCAGCGTGAGCGTGACCAGCTGATTGCGGAACGGCTGGCTGGCGAAGACATCGGCGTAGGTCACCGCGCCTTCCTCTCTCTTCGTAATATCGGCGCGCACGCCGCCCGGATTGGTGAATGCGATCACGGCGCCGCCAGTCACATCGGCACGGGTCGCTGCCAATTGGGCATCGGCGACGATATCGCCGAGCGCGCTTTCGCCGCTATTGCCTGGCACGCGCGACAGCGTTTCCGTGATCGATCCGGCGACGCGGTTGGCGATCGGGGCGGCGACTTTTTCGTAGGCGTCAATCAGCGCGGTTTGATCCGGATCCCTGGCGTAGGTTCCGGTGCGGACGATGACGTTGTCGGCCTTGGCGCTGATGATGTCGCGCGTGGTGTGATCGAGCTTGAGGTCGATTGCGGTGACGAGGGTGCCGTATTTGTCGCCCGAAGTGACCAGCCTGCCGTCGATATCGCAGACATAGGCCTGATGGGTGTGACCGCTAATCACGACATCGACGGCTTTGTCGAACTTCTTGACGATGTCGACGATCGGCCCGGATATCCCCGGGCATTCATCGTAATCGCCGGTCGGAAAGCCACCTTCGTGGATCAGCACCACGATGGCCTCAATGCCGCGCGCCTTCAATTCCGGCACCAGCGCGTTCACCGTGTCGGCCTCATCGCGGAATTCGAGGCCTTGGACACTGAGCGGCGACACCAGATTTGGCGTGCCCTTCAATGTCAGCCCGATGAAGGCGACGGGAATGCCGTCGAACTCCCTGATCTCGTAGGGCGGAAACACCGTCTTGCCGGTGCTTTTCTCGATCGTGCTGGCTGCAAGATAATGAAACTTGGCGCCGAGGAACGGATGCGGCCCCTGGCATTTGTCGGTCGGATGACAGCCGCCGTTCTGCATCCGCAGCAGTTCGTCCTTGCCCTCGTCGAATTCGTGATTGCCGACGGAAGCTACCTCGAGCCCCATCATCGAGAGCGCTTCGATGGTCGGCTCATCGTGGAACATCGCCGACAGGAACGGGCTGGCGCCGATCAGGTCTCCGGCGGCGACGAAGATGTTGTTCTTGTGGCCCTGGCGTAATTGCTTGACCAGCGTCGCCATATGTTCGGCGCCGCCGGCCGGCACCGCGATCTTTTTCGTCTTGTCGTCGGGGTCGGCGATTCTGATCCCGCCCTGCGGCGGCTGCAGGTAGCCGTGGAAATCGTTGATCGCGAGGATCCGCAACTCGACCGGCGCGGCCTGGGCTGATGCGCGTAAAGCCGCACCCGGCGCAACCAGCAGCATCGCGGCGGCCAGGATCGGAAAGAACGAACGTTTCATGCCGTTACAATAGCAGCGCAGCACAACGATTTCACGAAACCCCCGCTTCACGCTTTCTTGCGCGAGAAGAACGCCTTGAACGCGGAGACCGCTTCCCTGGAGCGCATGCGTTCGCCGAACAGATGGCCTTCCTGGTCGATCCGGCGGGTCAAGTCTTCAGGCGGCAGCTTCAGGAGCTTGCGCGAAATCGCCACCGCTTCCGCCGGCAACGCGCAGATCTCGCGCGCCACCTTGCGCGCTTCGGCTTCGGTATGGCCCGGCGCCACCACCACATTGACGAAGCCCGCGACCTGCGCCTCGTCGGCGCTCACCGTGCGTCCCATCACCAGCATCGCGAATGCGCGCTGATGGCCCATGGTGCGCGGCATCAACAGGCTGGACGCAGCTTCCGGCACCAGCCCGAGATGGATGAACGGCGTGGAGAACGTTGCCGTCGTGCTGGCAAGCACATGATCGCAATGAAACAGCATGGTGGTGCCGATGCCGATCGCGATGCCATCGACCGCGGCGATGATCGGCTTGACGTTATGCGCCAGCGAATACAGAAACTTCGTCGCGTTCGATGCACGGGGCGTGTCGGTGTCGGCGGTGCCGTCCTTCAGGAAATCCTCGAGGTCGTTGCCGGCGGTGAAGACGCCGGAGCCGCCAGTGATGATGAGGCAGCGGATATCCGGATTGTTCTGCGCGGTGTCGATCGCATCGCTCATCGCGCGATACATGTCCTGGGTGATCGCGTTCTTCTTCTCCGGCCGCCGCAGCGTGATCACGCGCGTCGCGCCTTCGTCGGTGACTATCAGGTGCCCGGTCATGAAGCTGTCCTTCGAACCCAGGCGGCAAGGATGCCGCTGGCGAGTCTCGTGACCCCATCCTACATGATCGCGGAACGGCCCCAAAATGGCCCCGCCGATTTTCCCCGGGAAGTGAAGGACAATGCGATGCAGTTGACGGGAATTCACCATCTGACGGCGATTTCCGCAAAACCGCGTGAGAATCTAGCGTTCTATACTGGGTTGCTCGGCATGCGGCTGGTCAAGAAGACCGTCAATCAGGACGACGTCAGCGCCTATCACCTGTTCTACGCCGACGGTGAGGCCAACCCCGGCACCGACCTTACCTTCTTCGATTTTCCGGCAGCCCCGGAGCGGCGCGGCACCAACTCGATTTCGCGCACCGGCCTGCGGGTCGCGGGCGAAAAGACGCTCCGGTTCTGGCGCGATCGCTTGAAGGAGGCCGGCGGCCATACCGGCGATGTCATCGAAGTCGACGGCCGGCTGACGCTGCCGTTCGAGGATGGCGAGGGCCAGCGGCTGGTGCTGGTCGACGACGGCGGCGCGGGAACGGCCTCGCCGTGGGAGCGCAGTACGGTGCCGGCCGAACACCAGATCCGTGGCCTCGGCCCGATCGTGCTCACCGTGCACGATCTGTCGCGCATCGCGTCCGTGCTGACCGAAACCATGAACATGCGCCGCGTGCGCGACTATGCCTCGCATGGGGCGCACATCCACGTGTTTGCGATGGGCGAGGGCGGTCCCGCCGCCGAACTGCATGTGATCGAACAGAAGGATGGGCCGGTGGCGCGGCAAGGTGCGGGCGGCGTGCATCACGTCGCGTTTCGCACGCCGGACGAGGCGCAATACCACGCCTGGACCAAGCGGCTGACCGAATTGCGCGTGCCCCACAGCGGCGAGATCGACCGCTTTTACTTTCGCAGTCTGTATTTCCGCGAGCCGAATGGCATCCTGTTCGAGATCGCCACCGACGGCCCCGGCTTCGCCACCGACGAGCCGATGGCGACACTCGGCGAAAAACTGGCGCTGCCGCCGTTCCTCGAGCCGCGTCGTGCGCAGATCGAAGCCGGCCTGAAGCCGCTCCGATGACGAACGCCGTTCACGGCTTGCCAAGGAGTCGATGACTGATGACTACAGCATAATTCTCGTCGTTCGAGTTTGATTCCTCCTCGAGGAACTTAAGGCACTCGAACAAAAGGCCCCTGCAAAGGGGCCTTTTCTTTTACACCGCGTCCTTGGCAGCTTTGACCGGCCTTGCCCGGACGATCTTCCGGGCCGGCTTGGCCTTGAACATCATCTCTTCGCCGGTGAACGGATTGGTGCCTTTCCTTGCCTTGGTCGCGGGCTTCTTCACCACGACGAACTTGGCAAAGCCCGGCACCAGAAAGATCCCGTTCTTTTTCAGCTCCTTGTGACCGACATCGGTCAAGGTATCCATGACGTTCTTGACGTCGCGCTTGGAAAGCTCGGTGGTGGTCGCGATTTTCTCGATCAATTGCGACTTGGACATCTGGGTAGCCATTGTGTCTCCTTGTGATTCGTGGCGACGAGATATTAGTTCGTGGTGGCCGGATATTGGCCCAGCGACCAGAGCCTTAGCGCTTTCTGCACAGATTTGTTGCGTTTTTCGGCCTTAAACAGGCTTAAAACGCTGCGCGGTGGTGTCACAGCGCCTCAATACCGGCCGGCGGCGTGCGAGTCGGAGGATTCAGCATCCCCGGCAAATGCCTGGAATTCCGTCGCCGAGCTGCCCGCTACGTTGCCTGACCGCCGTCCGGGCGGCGGCGCGCCGGGACTTCGATGTCGCATATCGCGTTCGTCTGATTTTTGTCGCGCGCTGCACCGGCGGCCCACGATAGCCGGAGGGACCCGATGCGGTCGGAGGTGCGATGGGGGTGATCGTCGGTGGCGGGATCGCGGGCACCCTGGCTGCATTGCCGATGCCGCTTGGATCGTTGACCGAACCGTTGAGTCCCCGCGCATTCCCAGGCCCCGGCGGAATCCCGCTGACGCCGGCATCCTGGGCCGGCGCCGTTCCGGGAGCGGCCATAAGACACAGCATCGCAACGCTCAACAGTGCGGCCCGGCCGGTGATCCAGCCGCAGGAGGAGGGTGAGACGGAGTGCGCGGGTCGCATGGTCGACAGTCCTTTGCCGAGACGATTTCCAACAGGAAAGAACCTGCAAAGAGCCGCCGAAGTTCCCATGCCGCGCAGTTCGAAAATCAGGCGTTGTGCAGATCGATCGTAAATACCGTGCGCCGGGTGCTGTCGTCGTTCGGCCATGCCTGTTCGACCTCCGACAGCGGCACGGCTTTGGCCGCGATCTTGAAGCCGCCGGGAACGGTTGCCTGCAGCAGTTCTCCGATGCAGCGGACCAGGCGGTCGAGGGGAATGCTTCCGATGCCGCTGCCCATCAGCTCGATCGCCGACGAGCGCAGCGCAGCGCTCGGCAGCGTTATCTCCGCGCCGCTGGCCGACCCGACCTGGACGAATCTGATCGGCACCGCCTCCGGGCCGGCCTTTGCACCAGCGATCAGAAGGCGCTCGGCACTCTTGCCCCAGAGGTAATCGATCACGACATCCACGCCTTCGGCGAACTGTTCCTTGAAGTGATTTTCCAGAGCTGCCTCGTTCTCGACCAGCGGAATCGTCACGTCGGCCCCGAGATCGGCGACAGCGGTCAAGGCGTCGGCATTGCGGCCAGTCGCTATGACCTTCTTCGCCCCGAAATGCTTGGCGATCTGCACCGCGAGGCGGCCTGCCGTGCCGGTGGCGCCATTGACCAGCACGGTTTCGCCGCTCTTGAGCCTGGCGCGTTCGGTGTAGGCGGCCCACGACGACATGCCGGGATTGGCGATCGCGGCGGCGGTCACATCGTCCAGCTCGTCGGGCAGCGCCACGCACTGTGCCGAAGGCACCACGGCGCGTTGCGCCATGCTGCCGTAAGGCGCGTTCGGCATCACGAAATAGAACCTGCTTCCATCATCAAGCCTGCCCACGCCGTCGATGCCGACAACGAACGGAAACTGGCCTGACGAACTGTAGTGCGTGCCGGAGGCGCGGCTCTTGACGACATGGCTGATGGCGGCGGCCGTCACCGCAATGCGGGTCTCGTTGGCGGAGGGCTGCGGCTCCCCAAAATCCCCATAGACCGGCGTTTGTCCGGCTCCCCGAACGATGGCTGCTTTCATGGCGGCTTTCCTTCCGGCGTTCACCGAGATATGTGTATAATGCACATATATGGGAGAGCGATTGATGGCGTCAAGAAAAAAGGTGCAAAATACACATATCAACAGCCAGCTTCGCCGCCTTCACGGCGCACTGCTCGATATCGTCAGCGCGATGAACCGGCCGCAGCGCGACGAGGCGCTGATCAGGGAGGCCGGAATTCCGCTCGATCGGGCGCTGTTTCCGTTGCTGGTCGGAATCGAGCGGTTCGGGCCGATCGGCGTCGTGGAACTGGCTGATCGAGTCGGGCGCGACTACACCACGGTCAGCCGGCAAGTTGCCAAGCTCGAAAGTCTTGGCCTCGTGAAGCGCCAAGGCAGCGCCGCCGACCGCCGCGTGCGCGAGGCCGTGATCAGTCCGAAGGGCAAGGCGATGACCGATCTCGTCGATGCCGCGCGCGAGCGGATCGGCCGCGCCATCTTCGAGACGTGGGACGCGCAGGACATCGACGAACTGGTGCGCTTGATGCGGAAGTTCGCGGATGCTTTTGGCGACGCGCCGGCAGCCCGCGCATAAATCGGTGAATGCGCCGCTTTCGATCTACCCGTTATCGGAGCGGGAACAGCGGGTTCCCTAAACGCTGTCCCGGCGGCCCCAACCTCTCCATCGTGCTGCCTTGCTTTGGTCAAACCCGGATGAAGTGTGGGGTGACAGGTTGTTAATGTAGCGTAAATCCGCCGGCCGTCCTTAGGGCCGGTGACATTGGACCGAGTACGGAGCGCCAATGCATTCCACGCTGAAACCAAGACAAACCGACGATCCGCACGACATCGTGGTGGTCGCGCCCGATCCCGTCCGGGTCGCGCCCGATCCCGTCCGGGTCGCGCCCGATCCCGTCCGGGTCACGCATGATCCCGTCCGGGTCGCGTCCGATCCCGTTCGGGTCACACGTGATCCCGTCTCCGGCGCGCCCGCCGATGAAGAGCTGTCCAAGCTGCTGCACCTGGCCGCAGCGCGCTTTCGTTCGGATACGCAGCCCCGCGCGAGTTCGGACGCCGCGGCGGATCCGACGATTCCGCCGGTCGATACGACGTTTCGCCCGACCGTCGACGATGTCCTGGCCGCGGGCAAAGGTCGGTCGATGGGTAAGAGGGTGGCGCGCGCCTTCGCTGCGTTGGTGTTGGCGGCCTGCATCGGCGGCGCCGGCATGGCCTGGCGATACCACGGCGATGCGGTCAAACCGATCATCGCGAAATGGACGCCGCAGTTCATCATGACTGCCTTGCTGGCGCCGGAAAAACCGGCATCCGCCGCACAACCGGCCGTAGCCGTCGCACAGGCGGATGCGGCAAATGCCTTACCTCCGCAACCGGCGCCTCCGGCCCAGAGCGCAGCGGAGAACGCCGCGCCGACGGCTGCCGCCCCATCTCCCGCGGCCTCATCCTCCGACCCGTCCGATTCGCAGTTGCTGCAATCGATGGCGCGCGATCTTGCGAGCGCGGGGCAGGAGATCGAGCAGCTCAAGGCCAGCGTCGAACAGCTCAAGGCCAGCCAGCAGCAGATGTCCCGTGACATGGCCAAAGCTTCCGAAGCAAAGGCATCCGAAGCAAGGGCGTCCGAACAGAACGTGCGGCCGAGGAAACCGGCACCGCCGCCGCGGTCGGCTGCGGCGCCGGTGCGCCAGCCGTTACAGCCACATCCGCCCCGGCAAGCCGTTGCAGCTCCGTTGCCGCCGCCCGCTGCACCTTACCCGCCGCCGCGGCAACTCGACGCGCAACCGCAAACCACTGCCGAGCCGCCGCCGGCCGACCCGGAACTCGCCTCCGTGCCGCGGCCACCGATGCCGCTGCGCTAGCAACGGTTGTTTCACCGCGCATCCGCGTAGCAACTATTAAAGGAGCGGACCTCACACGACGCCGGATGACTGCGCTGCAAACAAGCACGGATCTTCGGCAAAGTTTGGAATTCGGGTTTCCCATAGCCTTACTATTTGAAGGCCGGCCGTCACTTCCTGCCGTGCGCAGACGGCCGGCGCGCAAGGTTTGCGGGAGGTTTCGATGGGCAAGGCATTCGACGTGATTGTCGTGGGCGCGCGCTGCGCCGGTTCGCCGACCGCGATGTTGCTGGCTCGCAAAGGCTACCGCGTGCTGGCGGTCGACCGCGCATCGTTCCCGAGCGACACCGTCTCAACGCATATCCTGCACCCTCTCGGTGTGGATGCCGTCTCGCGATGGGGGCTGCTCGATCGCCTCGTGGCGACCGGATGCCCGCCGATCCACACCTACGCCTTCGACTTTGGCCCTTTCATCCTTGCCGGCGCCCCGGGCACCGACAAGAACCTTCTCGCCTATTGCCCGCGCCGCACCATCCTCGACAAGCTGCTGGTCGACGCCGCCGCCGAATCCGGTGCCGAGATCCGTCAGGGTTTTATTGTCGAGGAGATCATTATCGAAGGCGACCGTGCGGTCGGCATCAAGGGACGATCAAAGCTGGGCGCTTCTATCACGGAGCGTGCCGCCGCCATCGTCGGGGCCGACGGCCGGCACTCGATGGTGAGTGGAGCCGTTCACCCCGAACAATACCGCGAGAAGCCGCCTTTGCTGGCGGGTTACTACAGCTATTGGAGCGGCCTGCCCATGGACGGCCGGTTTGAAAGCTATATCCGCGACAAGCGCGGATTTGCAGCCGCGCCGACCCACGACGATCTGACGCTTGTGATTGCCGGATGGCCTTACGCGGAGTTTGCGAAGAACAAGCAGGACATCGAAGGCAACTACCTGAAGACGATCGAACTCGCGCCGGCCTTTGCCGAGCGCCTGCGCGGCGCGACGCGCGTAGCGCCGTTTGCGGGTACTGCGGTGCCGAACTATTTTCGCAAGCCCTACGGTCCCGGCTGGGCTCTCGTGGGGGACGCCGGCTACAACAAGGACTTCATTACCGCGCAGGGAATTCTCGATGCCTTCCGCGACGCCGAGCTCTGCGCGACGGCACTCGGCGAGTCCTTCTCGGGCGCGCGGCCGTTCGAGGATGCCATGGCTGAATATCAGCGCATCAGGGACGAGCAGGTTGGGGCGATGTACGACTTCACCTGCCAGCTCGCAACGCTGGAGCCCCCGCCGCCCGAGCTGCAACAGCTCCTTCGGGCAGTTCACGGCAACCAGGCGGCGATGGATGGATTTGCGCGGCTGAACGCCGGCACGATATCGCCGACGGAATTTTTTGCGCCCGACAACGTCGACGCGATCTTCGCCGCTGCAGGCTCACGGGCTCACGGTTCGTCGCATCGGAAAATTTAGGAAGGCGTTGGTACAACGGCCTCGGTATTGGCCACGACGCGCGATGCATTGGCGATGAGGCGATTGGTGGTCAGCCTCAAAAAGTAGAATGCGATCCCCGGATTCTGGTAGCAGATTTGAGCCAAATCGCCTTCGCTTATCCAGAGCAGATCGACATCTGTCAGCGCGCGGGCAGTCTGCGTCCGCTGGTGATCGGCGGAAAACAAGCCAATCTCTCCGAACAGATCGCCCGCATGCAGCCTGTGATCGATCTGCTCGAGATGGACCTCGCCGGCGATGATCATGTAAAGGCGGTCCGCGTGATCCCCACGGTTGAAGATGGTTTCTCCGGCCTTCAACTGTGCCTCTTTCATGAACGGCCTCAGCCAATCCGTGGAGAGATCGCCTTTGGAAGCCGCCTCCACCCGTTTCACCAAGCGCAGCATCTGTATGGCCCGCCAACCGTTCAACGGAAGCAAGATCGTGTGCAGGACCAGGACGGGATAAACGGCGTCGTAAAAGCCATAGACGATGAAAGCAATATTGCTGCAGACAGCCGCGACGCGCAAAGGTATCATCGTTTTCATACAGAATGTGGCCAGGACGAGCGCTGAGGCCAGATAACCTGCCGCTTCAATCCAGTTCATAATTTCCCTCCGAGCAAATTGGCTCGTGCGACTGGTCGAGGTAATCGCAATCGAAGTATCGGCAGAGTTTAAACGATAGGAGCGCGCTCGATGCTCACACATTTCAAATGCGGCATCTGTGAAGCGCTTCACAGATATTGCGTTCAGGAAGCTTCCTGAATACCGGCCGACATGAACGTTTCCGCTATTCCTGCGTTTGAACGGTCGCGCAAACCGCGCTATGAATCCGGCCTGGATCGTGTTGTCCTTTGCGTGACCGGAGGCCGCCATGACATCAATCACCCGTCGTTTGTTCCTGTCGCTGGCGGCAGCCATTGCTCCCGGCGCGGCGCTGGCCCATCACGGCTGGGGCGGATACGACACCTCGAAGTCGTTCACCCTCACCGGCAGGATCGTGAAATCGGCCTTTGAGAATCCGCATTGCGAGATCGAGATGGAGGTCGACGGCAAGCATTGGCACTTCGTGCTGGCGCCGCCCTCGCGCATGCAGCAGCGCGGCATCTCGGCGGACATGATCGCGCCCGGCAAGACCTGCACCGTGTTCGGCTATCCCCATACCAGCAAGATGGACGAGGCGCGGATCGAATACATCGTTCTCGACGGTAAGCGCGTCGAATTGCGGTAGCCGGGCGTGGAGCATCAGCCGGCCGCGCCGATCTTTCAGGCCTTGCAGGAAAGCGCGCTGGGCCATGCGATGCGCAGTTCGCCGGCGCTTTATCCCGCGGTCGAGATTTTGCATATTTTCGGTTTCGTCGTGCTGGTGGGATCGATCCTGGCGCTCGATATGAGGGTGCTGGGATTGGCGCGCGCGATTCCGATTCCGCCGATGGCGCAATTGCTGCTGCCGTTGTCGCGTGCCGGTTTTCTGCTCGCGATCAGCATGGGCTTCCTGTTGTTCAGCGCCGATGCGGCGCATACCGTGCGCAATCCCGCGTTCCAGGCCAAGCTGCTGCTGATCGCGGCCGCACTGGTCAACATCGTGATCGCGCATGCCGGCCCGTGGCGGCATGTTGCGGATTGGGGGCCTGAGGCGCCCGGCGGCGCCAAGGTCACTGCATTCGTGTCGCTGCTGTTGTGGTTCGGTGCCGTCTGCGCCGGGCGCCTGATCGCATATTTCTAACGGGCTGCCTCATGTGCTGTATCCGCTTCGCCATCGTCGGGATCCTGCTGGGCTTCTGCGCCGCGGCGGAGATGGCCTGCGCCGAGGACGGTGCGGCCTGGGCCGCGTTGCGTGCGGGCGGCCACGTCGCCCTGATGCGCCATGCCGATGCGCCGGGCGGCGTGGGCGACCCGCCGGGCTTTCGGATCGAAGATTGCGCCACTCAACGTAATCTCAGCGCCAGGGGACGCGCCGACGCGCTGAGGATCGGCGTCCGGCTAAAATCCGAGGGGATTGCGGTCGAAAAAATCCTCTCCTCGCCGTGGTGCCGCTGCTGGCGCTGGGACCGGTCGAGACCGAGCCGACATTCGGCAATGTGGCCGTGCTGCGGGATCAACGAGAATCGCTGACATCGGGCGCACGCGCGGTCATCGACAAATGGAGCGGGAGCGGAATCCTTCTTGTGGTGACGCACGGCGCCAATATTCAGGCTCTCACGGGCATCTCGCCGGCAAGCGGCGAGATCGTCGTGGTTCGTCACGGCCGCGGCGGCGAGCCTGTCGGTCGCCTGATGCTTGAATGAGGGGGCGGACGAATATCGCGTTGACCTGCTTCGATGTGGACGAGAGGCCATCACCCGCGCGCCGACCCGGCGTGCGGTGGAAGCTTGGCAATTCAGGGTGCCGCGCCGCCGGTGTTTCTCCCGGCAACCAGGTAGCTGGCGTTTTCGCAGGCCGGTCAGTTCGCAGAGGCGCAATCCAGCCGTTCACGTCTACGACCAAAGTAGACCGCGAAGGGATGTGACGCCCTCGATTGTATGCAGCACGGATATTCCCATCGCCCGATGCTCATAAAATCGGCTTGTCGGAACCGCTTATCGGGTTTGATATTTGGCGCGGGTCCTTGGAGCGACACCAAGCCTTGCTTGCCTCGCGCCATCCACCTTGCAAGCCCCTGTTGGCGCCCCCAGCGTCAGCGGGGGTTTTGCTTTCAGGGAAGTACAGGGGGAGCGGCCGTTCGGTTTGTGCGGGCTCTTCAACCTGCCACCGTTGCGCGGACAGCCTGCGCGCTCCGCCTAATTTGTCGAGCCGGATCAAGCTGATGCTACCAGTCCAGTCCTGCTCGCAAAAATAAATCGCTTCGCGCCAGACCCAAATCACCCGCATATTTCGCGCCGTCTCATCCCTCACGAGGGGCGTTGGCCATCGTCACGAACGTTGGGATGGGATGCGGTGGACGCGGCAGCGTCGTGCGCGCGGTGTGATCGCAGGGCGGGTTGGCGAAAGACCTGTGAGCGATCGAGGGCGCGCAGACGAGCGATGTTGTTGCGTACGGCAAAACCGTGTGGTCCTGGCACCCGTTGCTGGTGTCAAGTCGGCGGAGGTGTTGCGAGCCTGACCGGGCCTTGCAAGACCGTCAATCCGCCGGTGACGGTGACAAGACGAATTCGTCGCCGGGGAGAGCAAGGCATAAGCCGTAAAACCATTGCGCAGGGAAGGCCGGATTGCCTCCGCTGAACCTGTATGCTCGTGTGCGCATTCTTAATGCACATTTTGCACACGAGACCGCGGGTGCAGCGCGCACCCGGTCTTCCCTGCGCCCTTGATTTTCCGGGGGCAAATGATTTGTAAAACTCCGGGCGCATCGCGCCGCGAGATGGCGGACGTATGCCGATCATTGCGAGGAGCGTCGCAAGTGGTCTTCGCAATGACGGCTTTGGTATCAATCCAGCAGCCCCCGCCGTCGTCCCTGCGAACGCAGGGACCCATACCGCGTTGTCCTCGCGAACAAGGCAAGATGGCAGACGTCCTTCGCAAAATTGGGGCTGGTGGTTATGGGTCCCTGCGTTCGCAGGGACGACGAATCGAAATTGTCGCGCCGACCAATCCCCTCAGATGCATGTCCGAGTTAGCCCAACAGCACCGCATCCGCGCCGTTCACCGCTTCGGCGCTGTCGGTCACGGTCTTCTCCAGCGAGGGCGCCTGCACCGAAATGTTCTCGGCAAAAAATCGTGCTACTGCAACATAACGCTGCGGGTCGCCGCCGTCGTTACGCGCAGCGAGCGCCTCGCCGGCCAGCATGCATCCGCCAAGCGTCGAGCCGAACAGCCGCAGATATGGCGTAGCACCTGCGAGCGCCTCGTTCGGCGCCGCGGTGACGCGCTCCAGCAGCCATTTGCTGGCGCGCTCGAGCGAGGCGAGTGCGTCGCGCAGTTTTGGGCCGGTGGTGCCGAACGCCGGATCGTTCGAGGTTTCGACCTGCTTGACGATGCCGGACAATTCGTCGAGCAACGCCCACACCGACGCGCCGCCATTGGCAGCGAGCTTGCGCGTCACCAGGTCGATCGACTGGATGCCGTTGGTGCCCTCATAGATCGAGGTGATGCGCGCATCGCGATAATGCTGCGCGGCGCCGGTCTCCTCGATGAAGCCCATGCCGCCATGGACCTGCACGCCGAGATAAGCCACCTCATTGCCGATATCGGTGGAGAACGCTTTTGCGATCGGGGTCAGCAGCGCGCCGCGGGCCGCAGCGTCGGCGCGCACTTTGGCGTCCTTGGCGCGCACGGAAACGTCGAGCGCGACCGCCGTCGCGTAGCAGATCGTGCGCGCGGCGGCGGTGAGCGCGCGCATCTGCATCAGCATGCGCTTGATATCGGGATGCACGATGATGGCGTCCATGCCATCGCCCTTGTTGCCGACGGCGCGGCCTTGGCGGCGCTCCTGCGCGTAGGCCAGCGCCTGCTGATAGGCGCGGTCGGCAATGCCGACGCCTTCGAGGCCGACGCCGAGCCGCGCCTGGTTCATCATCGTGAACATGCAGAGCATGCCGCGGTTTTCCTCGCCGATCAGGTAGCCGATCGCGCCGCCCTGATCGCCCATCGTCATGGTGCAGGTCGGCGAAGCGTGCATGCCGAGCTTGTGCTCGACGCCGCTCGGATAGATGTCGTTGCGCGCACCCAGCGAGCCGTCGGCGTTGACGAGGAACTTTGGGATCAAGAACAGCGAAATGCCTTTGGTGCCCGCGGGCGCATCGGGCAATCGCGCCAGCACGAAATGCACGATGTTGTCGGTCATGTCGTGGTCGCCATAGGTAATGAAGATCTTCGTACCCTTGATGCGATAGCTGCCGTCGGAAGCGCGTTCGGCGCGGGCGCGCAATGCGCCGACGTCCGATCCCGCTTGCGGCTCGGTGAGCTGCATGGTGCCGGTCCACTCGCCGGAGACGAGTTTTTCCAGATAGATCTTTTTGAGCTCGTCGCTGCCATGGGCATCGAGCGCCTCGATCGCGCTCAACGTCAGCAGTGGGCAGAGCCCGAACGCGACGTTCGAGGCGCTCCAGATTTCGGTGCAGGCCGCATTGATCGCGAGCGGAAGGCCCTGGCCGCCGAAGGCTTCCGGCCCGGACACCGCGTTCCACCCGGCAGCCGTCCAGCGCTGGTACGCGTCGGGCCAGCCGGGGGCGGTGGTCACCTTGTTGTCTTCGAGCTTGATGCCGTGTTCGTCGCCGACGCGATTGAGGGGGGCCAGCACGTCGGAGGCGAATTTGCCGGCTTCCTCCAGCACGGCGGCGGCGATGTCGCCATCGAAATCGCCGTAATGGCCGGCTTGCACCGCAGCCTTAAGGCCAGCTCCGTGATTGAGGGCCAGCAGCATGTCGTTGATCGGCGCGCGATAGGTCATGGCCGTGAACTCGCAAAGGGATGGGAGTGGAACATTCGCCCGCCGTCTTCCCACGAAACCGCAATTCCCTCAACTCTCCGGCCGTCGAAATCGGGGTGTACGGAGCCCGGCAGGGCCCCCCTATCTGGCACAAAACGACAGCGGTTCGCATGGGAAAACCAGGCCTTATTCGGGGCAATACGGTCTGGTATCCAATTGAATCGAAATTCAGCCCCGCACCGGTTGAAATGGCGAAGCTCCCTCTATAGACCGGCGTTGCCGAAGGAATCCGTGCGGGCCGCTCCCGCCGCTTTCCGGACGGGTTTGGGGCGTAGCCAAGCGGTAAGGCAGCGGATTTTGATTCCGCCATTCGGAGGTTCGATCCCTCCCGCCCCAGCCAGGCAGTGCGGCTTTCGGACAGGCTTCGCAAGAGACGCGAGAATGGGCCGGAAATCCGGGCTTTTCGCGTATTCGCTTTCGTCTCTGCACTCCGGCTCCGCGGAACTCGGGGCGGAAATTGCTGAAAGTCTCCGGCCTCGTCCGCAAATATTCCCGTTTTACGGAGACTATCGGCGGAGACAGGTTCGATCGCGACTGCCGCCCGACCACGGTACTCTGTCTGGGCAAGTTCGCCCGCTCCCCACAACACGGAAATGGGGATCTGTCGGCAGGATGGGTGCACGAGGGCGACAGCTGCGATCGCCGTGACAATTTTGGTGCGATGCGAGTCTTGAAGCCTTTCTCAGATTTGAAGTCCGGTTTCGCCGTGGACGGATCAAACGGCTCGACATAAGCGATTTGTTCGTCGAGACAAAGCGTTTGCCAATCGTGAGATGGTCATCAAGGTTCTAGGATGTGGGACGGGCATCCGGGGATTGGTAATCTCTAGTAGTGCGCTCGCTACGGCGCCCTCTCCAAGGCGATAATTGGCTTATCAGGAGCACACGAATGGCGTTCGCGACCGGCGGCCTGATGAAGAACGCCATCGGCACATTCGGCAAGTGATGTTCTGAACTCGACATCAAGAGCAGTCGGTTGACGGTATTGTCCTGGATACCTCCCTTGGGGAACATGCTGAGGACAGTTGCCGTCTTCACTTTCACTTGCTTCTTTTCTAGGACCGCTTGTGCGCCCTCATGGGTGCGAGTGAACCGTCCGGCCAGATTTTGCTCAACATTCGGTTTCGCGCCGCGCTCCTCAAGTTTGGAAAGATACTTGAACGTATCCCGCATGACCGCCGGGTAACCAGTGAATATCTTGTCGGACGTGAGTGGGAAAATGTCGGCATGAAACTGTGGGAACCCAAAGGCGTGGGTGCCAATACTACGGGTGAGATCAGGCAGCACCATCTGGCGCGCACGCGCCGGGCGTTGCACAGCCAGACGAATTTCTTGCCAGCGCGCAGGACTATCCGTGATGATGCTGGCCCCGGTCGCTTGCGCGAGATACAACGCCATTTCGAAATTTGGCTGCAGCTTCATTGCGTTCAGGCGGCCACTATTCTCGCCGCTCTCGGCCGGATCCTGCAAGACAGCCAGAGGATCATGCTGCTGATAGTCGAGCATCTGCCTCACCGCAACGTCGAGCTCCTCCTCCGATTTCGCGGGATAGACTTTGTTCAGCGTCCACCGTAGGGCAGCAGGTGGCATGGACATAATGCTGCGCTGCGCATCCGCTCGCATGAGCGCGCTTGTGCGTTCATCATCATAGAGACGAGGATCAATGCTGGCGGATCGTGCGCGGGCCATGTCCCACATCTGGTTCCGTAAGTGACTATCGAAGTCGCAAGGGTCCGGCACCAAATGAACCAAGCCACGCTCGACTAGAGGAATAATCTTCAGGAAGAAGAGGATCGATTTCAGCACTTCCTGGCGATGGGAGCTCGGGTTTGTCACCGGGCTATATTTTGGGCTCATGATGCGCGGCGTCATGAACGGATGTTGGATAATCAATTCGCCGAAATAGAGCGACGCGCCAAGTGCATAGTCCCCAATCGCATCGGGATGGATAAGGCCGGTGTAAACAGCTCGCGGCTTCCCATCGGGTTTTGGCAACAGCCGCAGGAGATCCGTGTCCTCCGGCCACAGATCGCCGAAGAGCTGATAGATGAGCTTGATTTTTTGGTCGGTCAGTTCGCGGCGAACGGTAATCCAACCCCTATCCTCGTCAGCAAGCCCCAGAACATTGTCCAGCGCGTTAAGGAACATCAGGTTGCGTTCGCGGATACTGCGCTCGGTCCAGCTCGGCCGCAACTCGACCGGCTTGCCTTCACAGCACTCCCCAAAATTTCGTCCGTTGCCACAGCCGCAAAGGTCTTTGGACCGTAAAGGTTTGGCCGCGGCAGCCTTCTGAAGAATCTCGTGTTGCTTTTCCGTGCGGCCGAACGCGTCTTGATAATGGACGGAGCCGTCCTCGAATTTCGCGAACATTTCGCCGCCGTAGCGGTACAGCTCCTTCTTGGGCGGCAGCAGGATGTGTCGAAGATCGTCCCAATCATCGCCCTGATTAGGATACAGCCATTCTTTGCGTCCGGCAGCGACGTAGCGCCTGGCCCGCGCGCGTATGATCCGGTTGATGCGTGTGACATCCGGTGCGGAAAGCTTTCGCTCGCGGATGAAGGCGTGAGTTTGGACCATCGAATTGCGATAGTTACGCGCAAAGGTACGCTTCTCAAGCGGGTTAGCTGCGGGGTTCTGTGCGTATTCAAAGTTCGTGAAAATCATGCAGAAATCGCGCGACAGCGGAAAGAGCGTCTGCGATGCTTTCAAAGCGATGGAAGGATCGAGCGGATAGGCACAAGCTGCCGCCTCGGGCGGCAGCGCATGATTATAGATCGTCACCGGGTGGTCGCTGATGATGAACTTGACGTCAGAGTCCTCGGCCGAGATAATTTCACGTACGCCTTCGGCCCAGAACGTGCAATGCATCGAACGGATGCCTTGCATCTCACCCATTAACTCGTTTTGGGTCAGCGCTGGGTATTGTGCCCTCAACCAATCCAGTCCCTTGGGCGTGCGGATCTTCTGGGCATCGATATACAGAAACAAATTCTGAAATTGCCGATGCCACTCGCTGATATCAGTCTGTGCGAAGGCTCGAATAGCTTTCGCACCCTTGGTATCTACGTCACCAAACAAATGGCGCTCGATCTCGTCATTGACCAAGGTACCGAAAAAAGTCGAATAGAGGTCAAGCTGCTGAAAGCAGCGGGCGGTCGGCCAATGAATAAGCGAGTTGCCGAACTTAACGCGGCCATCCGGAAGTGTGATCGGCGGAGGCGTCAGGTCCAGATACGCAAGCGTGGCTTGGCCCGGCTCGAAGAAACCGGCTTGATACCATCGCGGGACGTAGTGGTTGTTCCTGGTTGCTGTCATTCTCGAATTGGCTTTCGAATTGATCTCGCTCTGCTTCGCGCGCAAGCAGGGGAAGGTATCGATTCGAGCTGACTACTTTTGCAGTTCTGCAGCTATCATCAAGAGCGGAGCGCATTGATCGCCTGAAATTTCGTGTGAGGAAGCAGGTTGGCACAATAATTCATCCGTTGATTCTACGATCGCGAACGCCCGGTTGCTGGTGACTCGCCTCGGCGCATTTTCTTGTCGTGCTACACGATCTCGGCACCTGGCTTTCCTACAAGCAAGTCCCGTTGTGCAGGCATTGCAGAGGAAGCATCTCCCCTTACCAAAACTTCCGCAAGAGGCGTACGATGCGAACTAGATCAGCGATTTTGAAATTCGAATCATATCAAGCGGCCTTGTCAAGTTTGTAGGTCCAAGTGTGGACGACGGGATCGCGATTGAAGAAGTC